>Ga0207708_10000115_pt1 | contig 61737 bp, 61 predicted proteins | sample KBSK5101metaG_FD_184340 | JGI IMG/M metagenome (GOLD analysis project Ga0207708, IMG submission 184340) | Corn, switchgrass and miscanthus rhizosphere microbial communities from Kellogg Biological Station, Michigan, USA - KBS K5-10-1 metaG... | ecosystem: Host-associated > Plants > Roots >... | reverse complement strand
GCTCAACGTGAGCCTCGCCGACGCGGCGTCCGACGCGCTGCTGTTCGCCGAGATCAAGGGCTTGCTGCTCGAGCACAAGGTGCTCTTCCTGCGCGACCAGGACGTCACGCGCGCCGAGCACGTCGCGTTCGCGCGCCGTTTCGGCGACCTCGAGGACCATCCGGTCGCCGGCAGCGACCCCGATCATCCCGGCCTCGTGCGCATCTACAAGGACCTGGACAGCCCGCCCGAGCATTACGAGAACGCGTGGCACTGCGACGCCACGTGGCGCGAGTCCCCGCCCATGGGAGCCGTGCTGCGTTGCGTGGAGACGCCGGAAGTCGGCGGCGACACCATCTGGGCCGACATGGCGCAGGCGTACGCCGACCTGCCGCAGCACGTGAAGGACAGGATCGCGACGCTCCAGGCAAGCCACAGCATCCAGTCCACGTTCGGCGCGGCGATGCCCACGGAAAAGCGCGTGGCGCTCAAGGCCCGCTTTCCCGACGCGGAGCACCCGGTGGTGCGCACGCATCCGGAGACCGCGGAAAAGGTGCTCTTCGTGAACGCCTTCACCACGCACTTCACGAACTTCCACACGCCGCAGAACGTGCGCTACGGCCAGGACTACGCGCCCGCGGCGGCGCAGCTCCTGCAGTACCTCGTCTCGCAGGCGTTCATTCCCGAGTACCGCACGCACTCTTTCCTCGATGGCTTCCGCGGGACCAATCCGGGGCGCGCCGTCAACGACGGCCCCCTGTATCGCATGCCGTTCCTCCTCGTGTTGGGGTCTGACCCCGGGGCCTGTCCCCGGGATCAGACCCCGGTTCTAGTTTCTCAATGACTTGCCGGATGCTGCGTCGAACACGTGCGCGCGCTCGAAGTCCGGGAGCAGGCGGATGGAATCGCCCGCGCGGAAATCGTGGCGCTCGCGGAAAATCGCGTTGATGTCGCTGCCGCCGATCTTGGCGAACACCGGGGCCCAGCTGGGCGCGGTGATCGGACACACGAGGATCTCGCCGGTCTGCACGTCATCGAGGTCGTCGACGGTGGTGATCACGCGCGCGACGCCCTCGGCGATGCCCGGGCTCGCGGCGATGCCGTGCAAAGCGCCGTCCTCGTCGTCGTCCCGGCCCAGCCACGTGTTGACGGTGTCGGTGGTGACCCCGAACAGCATCACCGTGAACGGCTCCGTGACCTCCTGCGGCGGGGTGCCCAGGGCCGGCGGCGGGACCCAGGCCTGGAGCTTCTGCATGATCCGCTTGCGCTCGGCGACCTCCGGCGGCCAGTAGGTCGGGCCGCGCGCGGGCGTGCCCGTGGCCCAGCCCGTACAGAGGTCGTAGAGGGCGTCGTGGAGCTCGAAGCGGTGCAGGTAGAAGACGTCCTCGCTGTCTTCGAGGAAGCCGCCGTTGACGAGGATCTGGCCGATCTCGCGCACGCGGTTCCAGAAGATCGAGTGGTGCCAGTGCTCGACGTAGAAGTTGTGGTTCTCGACGAACGGATAGACGGTCTTGGCCAGCTCGCGCATGGAGGTGAAGGCCTCGGCGTCGTCGGGGCCGAGCAGCGCGCGGTACTCGGCGAAGACCCGCTCGGACTCGGTCTGGATGGCCTCCAACGGCCGCTCGATCGGCTCGCCCGCCCGGAGCTTGTCGATATAGCCGCGCATGGCGTTGAAAGGCAGGCGCAGGTCGTCGATCCAGGCGCGGTGCTGGTGCGAGTAGCCGGCGCCGGTAGAGAACCAGAACCACGGGTCCTTGGCCTCCTCGAACGCCGCCAGCCAGCGGTCGCCGCCCTCGGCCTCGGCGATCGCCGCGAGCGCGGCCTCGGGGTTCGTCTGCTCGAGGATGATGTCGGCGAGCCCGAGCTCGAGGGCCAGGGCGCTGAGCTTGCGCACCTCGTCGTCGGGGCGGAAGAACAGGATGTCGATCCCGCCCACCATCTTCGAGATCGACTGGTCGGCGATCCCGGGGAACGCCTGCTGGCAGAAGTCGCGGAAGGTGAGGTAGGCGGCGTACCCCAGTCCGAGCATCTCGAAGTGGTAGTACGCCATTTCCTGCATGTTCTCGATGAGGCGGTTGTAGTTCGCGAGCAGGTCGAAGCTCGAAGTCAGCCCGCGGTGCGACTCGACGACCGCGAACGGCTCGACCTCGGGCAGGTCGTGGAGGTCGATGGCCTTGAGCCGCTCGATGCAGTCCTCGGCCTTGGTGATCCACTGCTCGTAGATCGCGTCCCAGTTGTCGTAGTAGTGGCCGGCGCGCTGGGTGAAGAGCTCCGCCCGCTTCGCGATCAGGTCCGGATCGGTGATCGAGTTCGGGCTGATGTAGAGGTAGCCGTTGACGATCCGCTGGTCGATGCCCAGGGCGGGCGGGATCACGTACACGCGCGTCCCGAACATGTTCAGGGCGACCCACCAGCTCTCGGTCATGATCGTGTCGAAGGGGTAGACCGGCTCGGGGTTGTGCATCCCCTCGAAGAACCAGAACTTGCCCTCCTCGAACTCGCGGCGCGGCTCGCTGAAGAGGTAGTAGTACGGGTAGAGCCGGCGCCAGTCCTCAGCGCCCGGCGGCGCGTCCACCGCGAAGGGGCTCGGGAAGCCGCGGACCTCGGGTGTGACCGCCATCAGGCACATATATCATGTACGACCTACTCGGTCGGTCAGGTTTCGGCGGAGGCGATGCCGCGAGCGACGATCTCCTCGGTGTCGCCCAGGTGCGCGCGCAGCACGTCGGTGGCCGCCTCGGCGTCCCCGGCCCGCAGCGCCGTCAGCAGGGCGCGGTGCTGCTCCTGGGAGGTGCGGAAGCTGCCGGCGGTCGACACGTACAGGCGCAGGTAGGGCTCGACCGTGACCCAGAGCGCCTCGATCATCGACTCGAGGCGCGGCATCCCGGCCTGGTGGTAGATGCGGCGGTGGAACTCCTCGTTGGCGCCGCGCCACTCCTCCGGGCGGTGCTCGTAGCGATCCATCGCGTCGATGAGCGATTCCAGCACCGCCAGCAGCTTTTCGTCCTGCTGGATCACCGGCGTGCCGACGCGCACGGCGAAGCTCTCGAGCTCGGCCCGGATCGCGAAGGCCTCGCGCAGCTCGGGCTCCGAGAGCGCGTTGACCACGATCTGGTTCTTGCGCAGCGTGACGAGGCCCTCGGCCTCGAGGCGACGCAGCGCCTCGCGGACGGGTGTGGGACTGACGCCGAAGCGCTCCGCGATCGGGCGGATGCGAATCGGGCCCGGCTTGTAGACGCCACGGGCGATGTCGCGCCGAAGCTCGCGGTAGACCACATCCGGGATCGACGGAATGTCGATCGGGGACGCCGGGACCTCGGTCATGTTTCAGGACAGTAGCAAGCGTATGGTGTGCGCTGTTTCATATATAATAGATCGAATGGTGGAGGGTGGGTCATGAACTCGACCAGCGGCGACGGTCACGTACCCGAGCACCACGTCGAGCACGCGCGCGAGATCTACTCGCGCAGCGGGATCGGCTCGCGGGTGGGCGTCGGCGACCGTCCGGCCGTCCTCGTCGTCGACTTGCAGTACGGGTTCACCGACCCGGCGGCTCCCCTGGGCGGGAACCTCGACGAGGTCATCGAGGCGACGCAGTCGCTGCTCACCGTCGCGCGGCGCAATGCGTTCCCGGTTGCTTTCACCGCAGTCGCGTTCCACGAGACCCAGCTCGAGAGCACGACCTGGTTGCGCAAGATGCCGGGGCTGCGGTCGCTGATCACCGGCACGCGCATGTGCGAGATCGACGGGCGCGTGGAGCCGATCGCCGACGAGCCGGTGTTCGAGAAGCAGGCGGCGTCCGCGTTCTTCGGGACCTCGCTGGTCTCCTACCTCGTGGGCGCCGGCGTCGACACCGTCGTCGTGAGCGGCTGCGTGACCAGCGGCTGCGTGCGCGCGAGCGTCGTCGACGCGATCTCGTGGGGCTTCCGGACGATCGTCCCCGAGGAGTGCGTGGGCGACCGCGCAGCGGGCCCGCACACGTGGAGCCTGTTCGACATGGACTCGAAGTACGGCGACGTCGAGCCGCTCGAGGACGTGATCGCCTCGCTGGAGTCGACGCTGACCGCGCTGCCCTGATGAGCGGCCGCAGCGGCTTCGTCGACCACGACGGCATCTCGCTCCATCAGCTCGAGTACGGCGCCGGCGAGCCGCTCGTCGTCATCCCGGGGATCACGAGCCCGGCGATCACCTTCGCGTTCATGGCCGAGCAGCTCGCGGACGACCGCCGGGTCATCGTGCTCGACGTCCGCGGCCGCGGCGAGTCCGACCACCCGCCCTCCGGCTTCACCCTGCCCGACTACGCGGGCGACGTGGTCGCGGTGATCGACGCGCTCGGGCTCTCGCGCCCGGCGCTGCTCGGCCACTCCATGGGCGCGCGCATCGCCGGGGCGGTCGCGGTCCTGCACCCCGAGCACGCCGGGCCCGTCGTGCTGGTCGACCCGCCCCTGACCGGCCCCGGCCGCCCGCCGTACCCCACCTCGCTCGAGACCTTCAAGGAGCAGCTGCAGCTCGCGCGCCGCGGCGCCACCGCCGACGACATGCGCGCCTACTTCCCGTCCTGGCCGGAGAAGGAGCTGGCGCTGCGCGCCGAGCAGCTCAAGCACTGCGACGAGACCGCGGTGTACGAGAGCTGGGAGAACTTCCACCGCGAGGACTTCTTCCCCTACCTGCGCGACATGCCGACGCCGGCGCTGTTCATGTACGGCGCCGACAGCCCGGTCGTGCCCGCGGAGGCGGCGGCGGAGGTCGAGGCGACCAATCCGGACCTCGAGATGGTGAGCATCGCGGGGGCGGGCCACATGATCCCGTGGGACAACGGGCCCGACTTCCTTACGGCCACGCGCGGGTTCCTGGCGCGCGTGCGGGCCTAGCGGCGCCGGGGGCGGATCGCCGCCCCAGCCGCGTGAACGGCGGCGACGAAGGAGGAAGGGCCCGGAGCCGCCCGGCGCACCCTCCCGCCCACGCTTCATCCCAGCCGCGTGAACGGCGGCGACGAAGGAGGAAGGGGGCCCGGAGCCGCACGGCGCCCCCTCCCGCCGGCGCTTCATCCCAGCCGCGTGAACGGCGGCGACGAAGGGCGGAGGGCTCCGGTGGGGGTGTTCGACGTTTGGGTCGTATATGCGACCAAAGGCCGAACACCCCGGTCCGGGCTCGGGGGTGTTCGACGTTTGGGGCGTATATGCCACCAAAGGTCGAACACCCCTGCTAAACCCCGGCCGGCGGCGGTACACGACGGACGAAGGCTCGCCACTCCGTTACGGGTCACCCCCTAATCGCCGCAGTTCACGCGCAACACGCACCGCCAACACGCGCGCTGGGCGCAACGCCGCCCCGATTCACGCGCAAGCGACCGGCCAGAGGCGCTAGCGCGGCGACGCCGCGGTCGCGCTACGCGGTTCGCCGCTCACCCGAGCTCGCAGCGGGCACCGCTGGTGCGCGGACGGACTGCTGCCCGCGCCCGGCGCCGGCCCGGGGAGGCGGATGCGCTCGCCCCCGCTGGCCGCCGGCGCGCGCCGGGTGACGGGCCTGGCCCCGACGAGCTTGCGCCGCAGGAGCGTGTAGGCGATCAGGCCACCCGACGACGGCACCCACAGGGCGATCGCGTGGTAGACCAACACCGCGGCGGCCGCCGAGGCCGGCGGCATCCCGTAGAGCACGAGCGCGCCGGCAAGGCCGCCGTCGAGCACGCCGAGCCCGCCGGGGATCGGCATCCAGGTCGCCAGGTAGCCCGCCAGGTAGGCGACGACGAGCGCGCCGATCGCGGGCGCGTAGCCGAACCCGCGCAGCGACGCCCAGAGCACGGCGATGTCGAACCCGAGGTAGCCCAGCGCCGCGCCCACCCGCCAGCTCGGCCGCGCCGCGGCGCGCTTGGCCTCGCGGATCCCCGCCGCCAGCTCGGTCCGCCAGCCGCGCCGCCCGCCGTCGCCCGCAGGCGCGCGTCGCGCCACCACGAGCGCGACGGCGATCGCCCCCAGCCCGACGGCGATCGGCACCGCCGTGCGCAGGAAGTCATGCGGCCCACCGCCGATGCCGGTGGCCAGGAGCGCGCCACCGGCGGCCAGCGCCGCCACGTTGACCGCGCTCGTCAGGAAGAACAGCGCACTGCTGCGGCGAACGATCCGCCCCGACGACTGGCCCGCCAGCTTCATCAGCCACCCGCCGGCGGCCAGGCTCGTCACGCCCCCGCCCGGAAGCAGAGCGCCCGAGGCCATCTCCGTCCAGGCAACGCGGCGCGCCACAGCGGGAGCAACGGTGTCAAAGAAGAACCGAAACACCGCGACAAAGGCCAGGCACGAGAGCAACTCGAGCACCAGCGCCGCGGCCACCCAGCCCGCCTGCATGTCGCCGAACCGGTCAAAGACCTCGCCCAGCGACGGCACGGTGAGCAGCAACGCCACCATCAAGACCACAAGCAGGGCCGCGGTCGCAACGCGCCGCCGCACGAGCGACTGCACGTCAACCCGCGGAAGCGCGATCTCGGCGGGCTCGGGATGCTGGCTGTGGATCTGCATGGTGGCTCACTCACATAGACCGGCGCGACGGGCCGAGCTCATCGGCATGAGCAGCACGTCGCTTTCGTTTCAGGGGTCCACTGGTATGACCACACGCGACGGAAGGACGTGACAGGCGGGCGCCACCCCGCCCGACCCAGCCTCTAATCGCCGCAGTTCACGCGCAAGACGCACCGACAACGCCGGTGTCGCGCGCGAAACCCCGCGCCGCGCCTACGGCACCGCCCGCGCCACGTCGTCGCGCAGGGTCGCGCGCGAGCGCTCGTAGTACGGGCGGCCCAGGGCGCGCGCGTCGTCGCGCTGGATGCGCTCGTACATCCAGTCGAGCTTGCGCAGCGCGTGGTGCAGCGACGTCTCGCCGTGCAGCACCCAGGCCATGACCAGGTGGCCGTTGACCTCGAGGAAGGAGATCGAGTCGGCCGCCTGGATCAGGTTTCCCTCGGGCGAGCCGCCGAACTCGTGCTCGAGGATCGGCGGGACGGCCGCGTCCACGAACTCCGGGGGCAGGCCCTGCTCGCGCAGCCAGTCGCCGACGATGACGGCCGAGCGCTGCGCGTGCCGCGTGTTGTACTCGACGTCGTCCCACGCCCCGGCGCGCTTGTCGGGCTGGGTCCCCCCCGGGAACATGCGCTCGACGTCGTGCGTGAGCGCGGCGATCAGCAGCGGCTCGGACGCGTACGGGTCCAGCCGCACCAGCCACTTGGCCGTGTGGCGGAGGTGGATGCTGTCGTAGTAGGGCTCGACCCACTCGATGGCCTGCGGCCAGAGCCTGCGGAAGGCGTCGCTGTAGTCGCGGTTGCCCGCCGCCTCCAGGAGGGGCAGCGGCTCGCTCATGCCGCGCGGGATGCGGGCAGCCCAGCCAGGAGCGAGCCGGCGTCGGGCACGGTCGGCTCGAGCTCGAGATGGCGCAGGAGGTCGAACACGGTGGCCGTCGCCGTCGACAGGACCGGCACCCCGAGCTCGCGCTCCACCGTGGGGATGACCGGCAGCGAGGGCATCTGCACACACGCGGACAGCACGACCGCGTCGACGTCCCGGACGTCGAGCCCGCGGGCGACCTCGATGAGGTCGTGCGGGTCGAGCCGGCCCACGGCGACGTTGTCGGGCACGTTGAGGCTCACCGCCTCGGTGACCTCGATGCCGTGCGAGTCGAGGTACTCCACCACCACCTGGGTCAGCGCCTCGACATAGGGCGTCACGATCGCCACCCGCCGCGCACCCAGCGCGTGCAGGCCGCGCAGGAGCGCGCCCGCGCTGCTCAGTACGGGCGCCGGGCCGCCGTGCTCGGACGCCGCGGCGGCGACCCGGGCCTCGGCGTCCTCGTGGGCATGGAAGCCGCCCACCATCACCGCGATCAGGCACGCATAGACGTAGGCGTCGACGCGCGCGTGGGCCAGCTCGCTGGCGCAGCGGTCGCTCTCCCCCATCATCTCGACGAGCGACTCGCGGTCGACCGTCTTGAGCACGGCGCGACTCGAGTGGAAGGTGAAGCGCTCGCCCGTCGCCTGCGCGCGACGGGCGAGCATCTCCGGTACCTCGGTCTCGATCGTCGTGTTCGAGCTCGGGACGATCAACCCGACACGATGACTGCCGCCAGCCAGCGTCGGCCCCCTAGCTGGCAGGGGCCGCCGTTGGCGGTGCCGGCGTCACGTCCACCGGCTCGGCCGGCTCCTCCCCCGGATCCGCGCCCCTCTCCGGGAAGATCTTCGCGAACGCGAAGTACAGGACGCCACCGACCACCGCCGCGCTGACGAAGCTGAGGTCGATGCCGCTCACGTGGTCGGTGAGCGGGCCGGTGACGATGCTCGTCGAGGAGAAGAGCATCCCCACGCCGGTCGCAATCGCCCAGGCCAGGAACGCGCGCCAGTTGACGCCGCCGTTGAACCAGTAGATCCCCTTGCGGCCCTTCTCCGCGTAGGTGTGGAGGTCCTTCGGGTTGTAGCGCCCGTGGCGCATGAGGTGCCCGACGGTCATGATCACCATCCACGGCGTCAGCGTGACGAGCATCAGGGTCACGAACGCCTCGATGGAGGAGATCGCGTTGAACCCGATCAGCGCGATGTACGCGGTCGCCAGCCCGATCACGCTCATGATGAACGTGAGCACGGCGCGCGTCAGGCGGTAGAACAGCGCGTGAACGTCGAGCGCGCAGTTGTAGACCGACATCGCCGCGCTCTCGATGTTCGCCAGCCCGCCCGGGAAGATCATCAGCAGGATGGCCAGCCACAGCGGCGAGGAGTCCGGGAACCCGACGGCGAACGGCGCCGCGGGATCCTTGAACGCGGTCGCGGCGTAGGCGCCGATGAGCTCGGAGATCAAGCAGCCCGCGAAGATCCCGAGGAACGCCCAGGCCGCACACGTCGATCCCTTGACCTTGCTTGGGATGTAGCGGCCGTAGTCTCCGATGAACGGCCCCCAGGAGATCGGCAGCGAGGCGGCCAGGACCATGGTCAGCACCCAGGTGGGCCAGTAGTCGCCGAGCAGCAGCTTGGCCTCGGGCACCTGCTGGACGGCGTGGAACCGGTCGGAGAGGACGAGCACGGCAACGATGGAGACCAGCGCGCTGCCGATGGCGATGAACTTGAAGCTCGCCACCAGCGTCGCGTGCCCGTAGATCGCGAGGACGAACGAGATCAGGCAGACCGCGCCCATCGCGATCGACAGGGCCACGTCACCGGTGCCGCTGTCGAAGATGCGGTGGAAGACGCTGATGATCGTCTGGCCCGAGGTCCAGACGAGGATCGCGAAGAACCCGAGGCCGATCAGCAGGCTGATCAGCGACCCGAGCAGGCGCCCGTGGACCCCGAAGAAGGCGCCGCTCGTCACCGCGTTGTTCGTGCCCGTCTTCGGGGCCTGAATCGCCACGCCCGCGAAGATCAGCGAGCCGAGCAACACGCCCACGACGACTGCGGTCACGGAGCTCCACCAGCTCAGCCCGAACGCGATCCCGAACGACCCGAAGATCATGTTCCCGAACCCGAACTGCGGCCCGAACATGGCCCAGGCCAGGTTGCGCGGGTTCGAGTGCCTGTCGCTCTCGGGGACGTAGTCGATGCCGCGCGCCTCGACGCGACCGATCTCGTCCGCGGATTCGGTCCCTACCGGGGCCGGACCGTGAGAGGCCTCCTGCGTCTCCATCGAATGAGCTCCCCCCGTAGTGGGTTCCGGCCCCCGTTCCCGGGTAGGCCGGGTCGAGAATTGGAGCGATCATATAGAAAATATGGTCGCGGTCAAGCGCCCTAATCGGGGCGCAAAGTCCGCTTCAGTTAGCGCAAAAACCCGCTTGACCGGCCCTACGAAATATCGTATACCCGCGTACCTGAACCCACGACAGGAGGGCCCTTCGAGATGAGCCTGGGCGGCACCGCGTTCACCGAGCTTTGCGTCAAGGAGCTGGAGCTGTGCGGCGTGCACGAAGGCGAGGTGATGGCGGTCCTTTCGCAGGGCGACGAGCGCCTCGACTACTGCGACGCGTTCCTCGCGGCGGCCACCCAGCTCGGAGCCACGGCGTTCCACGTCCGCCTGCCCACCGAGTCCCCCACGCTGAGCGGCGACGTCGGCTCCTGGACCGTCGGCGCGACGCCGCTGGCCGGCAACCGCCCCGCGGTCGAGGCGATCAAGAGCGCCGACATCCTCATCGACACGATGTTCCTGCTGTTCTCCAAGGAGCAGCTCGAGATCCAGGAGGCCGGCACCCGCATCGTGCTCTGCATCGAGCCGATCGAGCACCTGATGCAGCTCTTCCCCACCCCCGAGCTGCGCGAGCGCGTCGAGTACGGCGAGAACCTGCTCGGCAACGCCCGCTCGCTGCGCTTCACCAACGCGCTGGGGACCGACTGCACCTACAAGCTCGGCGACTACGGCGTCATCGCCGAGTACGGCTACTCCGACACCCCGGGCCGCTGGGACCACTGGCCCTCGGGCTTCCTGTTCACCGGCGGCGCCGACGACGGCGTCGACGGCAAGGTCGTGCTCGCCCCCGGCGACATCATCTTCCCGTTCAAGAGCTATGTGCAGACGCCGATCGAGATCACGATCGAGCAGGGCCGCATCGTCGACATCCGCGGCGAGCTCGACGCCGACCTCCTGAGCGAGTACATGCGCTCGTTCCGCGACGAGAAGGCCTACGGGATCGCCCACATCGGCTGGGGGCTGAACCAGAACGCGCGCTGGTCCTTCCTCGCCACCGACCGGCGCGGGCTGGGCATGCACGGCCGCTCGTTCTACGGCAACGTGCTGTTCTCCACCGGCCCCAACCAGGAGTTCGGCGGCGGCAACGACACGCAGTGCCACGTCGACATCCCGATGCGCAACTGCAGCCTCTACCTCGACGACGAGCCGATCGTGGTCGACGGGGACATCGTCGTCCCCGAGATGCAGGCGCCGGGCCTGGTCCGCGCCTAGCCGGGCCGCAGCGCGATGGCGCGGTCCTCGAACGGGGCCGCGTCATAGGCGGCGGCGAACTCGTGCCGTGACCCCCACGACTGCTTGGGCAGGACCTTGCGGCGCAGGGTGAGCTCAAGCTCGGGGTCCGCGAAGGGGTAAGGCGCGAGGCTGACCTGCCACGGCCCCGCGGGGCGGATGGCCATGATCGCCTCGTCGCCGTCGTAGTCGACCGGGACCGGGGCGAGGTCGGCCTCGGTCCCCGCCTCGAGGTCGTTGAGGCAGAAGTAGAGGCAGAGCCGGTCGGAGACCTGCAGCAGCTTGTACTCCACCCACCGCTGGTCTTCGGGGATGCCCAGCTCCGCCGCGCGTGCGTCGTGCGTGGCGGTGCGCTCGGCGACGTAGGCCTCGACCTGCTCGCGCCAGGCCTCGGTCAGGTTCATCGTGAACTCCGACTGGGTCCCGTAGCGCCCGTTGTAGAGGCCGGCCCCGTGCATCGAGGCCAGGACGCCCGCGTACGGATCCTCGTCGGCGACGGCCACGATCATCGCCCGGTAGAAGGCGAGGTGGATCTCGGTGCCGACGTCGAAGACGTTCAGCGGCCGCCCCGCGCCGAGGTCGACGTCCGGGCTGCGTTCCCAGACCGACCACCCGTCGTCGTGGCGCCGCGCCGCGGTGGCGAGCGACTCCAGGCCTCGCGGCGCCGCGAAGCGGTCGTTGCCCCATGCCCGCACGATGTCGCCGCACACGTCGCCGTGGTGCGGCTGGGCCACGAGCTGCCAGGAGTCGCCCTGGTCGCGGACGATCATCCGTGCCTCAGCGCCCCGCCGCTACCCCGCGTTGACCGCCCAGCCCGTGTTCGGGGCCAGATGGTCGGTGGCCCAGGTGCGCGGCTCGTCCTCGAGCGTCGTCGCCATCGTGTCGTTCCACCGGTTCAGGTACCCGAACATGGCGATCATCGCGACGATCTCGACGATCTGCTCGTCGGTGAAGGACGCCTTCATCCGTGCGAAGTGCTCGTCGGTCGCCTCGTTGGGCACGAGCGCTCCGGCGTGGGCGAGGGACAGCGCGGCCCGCTCGGCCTCGCTGAACAGATCGCTCGTGTCGTACTCGAACGCGTGGTAGAGCTTGTCCGGGTCGACGCCCAGGCGCTCCGCGCTCTGCGCGGTGTGCGCCTGGCAATAGCGACACCCGTGGGTGGCGCTGGCCACGTAGGCGACCAGCTGCTTGAGGCCGCCGTCCACGGTCCCCGGCCCGGCGATCGCCGACGCGAGCGAGGCCCACGCCGATGCGATCTCCGGCCGGTGGGCCATGGTCAGCAGGCTCTCGGGGACGAGTCCCAGCGAGCGGCGCTGCTTGGCCATGGCCTCCTGCAGACTCGGATCGACCTCGTCGGTCGTGAACGCGGTGACCCGAGTCATCGACTCAGCACTGCCCCGAGTTCACCAGCTTGATGTTCTGGGGGTAGTTCTGGGGGGTGAACGTCAGGGTCTTCGTGATGGTGATCTTGGGCGGCGTCTTCTTGTTGACCAGGTACTGCTGCAGGATCCCGATGACCTGCTTGCCCTGCGCGAAGCCGCACAGGCTGATCGTGTAGTCGAGGTCGCCTGCCTGGACGGCCTTGAGCGCCGCCGGGCCGCCGTCGGTCCCGACCACGAGCACCTTGCTGGGATCGATGTTGCGCTCCTTGAGCGCCTGGATCCCGCCCAGGGCGATGTCGTCGTTGTCGTTGTAGATCGCCTGCAGGTTGGATTGGCGGGTCAGCAGGTTCTCGGTCTGCTTCAGGCCGGCGTCGCTGGTGAACGCACCGGTGAAGCCGCCGTCGAAGACCTTGATGCCCGGGTTCTTGGCGAACACGGCCATCGCGCCCTTGTCCTGGCGCTCGGTGAAGTTCAGGCCGCGGATGCCGTGGATGAACCCGACGTTGCCCTTGCCGTGCAGCTGGTCGACGATGTACTGCGCCTTCTGCGCGCCCATCGTCGTGTAGTCGACCCCGATGAAGCCGAGCTGCGCGTCCTGGCCGGCGGGCCCGAGGTTGTCACCCATGGTCATGACCGGCACGCCGGCGCTCTTGGCCTGCTGAATCGGCGGGATGATCGCGTTCTCGTCGATCGGGATGACGATCATCCCGTCCGGCTGCGTGGTGACCGCGTTCTGGATCTGGTCGATCTGCTGCTTCGGGTCGTTGTTGGCGAAGCTCGCGTTCACCTTCCAGCCGAGCTTGCCCGCCGACTGGTTGACGCCCTTGAGGATCTCCTGAAAGTAGGGGATCTCGCGGCTGTACTCGTTGATCGCGATGGTCTTCGAGCCACCCCCGCTGGTGTCGCCGCCCCCGCCCCCTGTGCTGCTGCTGTTGTCGCTGCTGCCGCAGGCGCTGATCACCAGCGCAGCCAGCAGCAACCCCACCGTGGAAAGCGCGATCCGTGCGCGGCGCGCCCTGGTCCTGCTCGTCATCCCCGTCCCTCCTTGGGCTCGCGCGCTCTCCACGCCGCGACCCACTGGTCGATTGAGCATTTGTATGACTATCAGTTGTGTGCTTAACGTGTCAAGGACGTTCCTGGCGCGCGTCACCGCCGCTTAATCTGCGCTTCGCGAGAAGGCGGAGAAGCTCATGTCGTGGTCTCCTCCTTGGGGGGCGGTTTGCCCATCGCGTAGGGGATCCGGATGCGCCCGCGGATGAACGCGACCGATGCGGCGAGGATGAGCACCGCGCCGATGATCACCTGCTTGAGGTCGTCCCCCACCCCCACGAGATCGAGCCCGTTGCGCAGCTCGGCGATGAGCAGGACGCCGAACAGCGTGCGTATGAGCGAGCCGCGCCCGCCGAAGATGCTGGTCCCGCCGATGACGATGGCCGCCACCGCGTCGAGCTCGAGCAGCGTTCCGCCGTTGGGCTGACCCGAGACGACGCGGGAGGTCAGCGCGAGGCCGCCGATGGCGATGGTCGCGCCGCTGACCAGGAACACGAAGAACCGGACCCGGTTGACCGGGATCCCGGCCAGGCGCGCGGCCTCGCGGTTGCCGCCCACGGCCATCACCCGTCGTCCGAACGCGGTCTGGGTCTGGATGACGTAGAGGACGATGAAGACGATGACGACCAGCCAGATCATCCAACGGACGCCGAGGAAGGATTTGAGCGCCAGGTTCCCGATGTCGATCGGGACGCCGGTGACCACGCCGCCGTCGGTGATGGCCAGGGCGATGCCGTTGGCGATCACGAGCATGCCGAAGGTGGCGATGAACGACGGCACCTCGAGCTTGGTCACCACGAAACCGTTGACCGCGCCGATGGCGATGCCGACGGCGAATGCGGCGATGATCCCGAGCAGCACTGAGTCCTGGTCGCGCATGACCGTCGCGGCCAGCACGCTGACCAGCCCGACGCCTGAGCCGACCGACAGGTCGAGCTCGCCGGCGAGGATCACGAACGTGACCCCGAAGGCCACGAACGCCAGGATCGACCCCTGGATCAGCAGGTTCGTGATGTTCAGCGACGTGAGGAAGTACGGGCTGGCGATGCTGAAGTAGATCCCCAACCCGATGATCACGACCGGGACGAACAGGACGTCGACCCAGCCCTCGTTGCGCGCGCCGGCCGCCCAACGCTTCACGACTCCCGGTGCCGCGGGCGCGCTCATACGCTCACTCGTCGACGAAGGCCACGATCCGGCAGATGCTGGCCTCGCCGCCGACGAAGCGCCACGGGAACGCGCCGATGCGACACCGGACGGTGCCCATGTTGGGCAGCTCGCCGCCGACGTTCTCAGCGTGGACGATCCCGTGCGGGAAGGGCACGTAGTGCATGACGAACAGGTCCTCCTCGGGCCAGCGCTCCTCGACCGTCATGCCGATCTTGCGCTCGTACTCGGCGCGCACGTCGGGGCGCATGGTCCGGATCGTGGTGTTCATCGGATGGTCACCTGACCCGGTGTCCGAGCCGGTCCAGGCCAGGTCCATCTCGACGATCCACTCGGCCATCTCGCGACCGCCGGCGGGGTGCCGGCACATGTAGGTCGTCAGGTCCTCGTCCGCACCGCCGAGGTAGTGGCGGGCAAACCCGGTGTGGTACAGGAGGATGTCGCCGCGCTTGACCTCGATCTTGTCGGTGATGTGCTGGGGCTTGATCTCGTCCCATGGCCCGACGACGTCGCTGAGGTCGACGATCACGCCCTCGCGGCAGAGCCGGTCCAGCGGGATCGACGCCATGTCGCCGCCGCCGGAGGCCATGTGCAGCGGCGCGTCCAGGTGGGTGCCGACGTGCAGCGAGGTCTCGATCCGCTGTGACACGACCCGGTTGGTCTGCAGCGTCTGGGTGTAATACAGCTTCATGCCCGGGTAGCCGACCCAGCCGGGCGTGTGCCAGCTCAGCGGGTGGGTGAGGTCGATCAGGCGCCCGGTCAGGTCGAACGGCCGCCCGTCGGTTGCCGCGGCCGGCACCTGCCGTTCGTCACCGAGTCGATCCGTTGCCATGACCACCTCCTCCGTTGTGCCTCCTCGCCTCGCGGACCTGTGCAAGGACACGCTCCGCGGTGATCGGGCTGGTGTTGATCTGAACTTCGCCGATGGGCTTGAGGGCGTCGATCACCGCGTTCGCGATCGCCGGCATCACGTTGATGCAGCCGCCCTCGCCCATCCCCTTGAAGCCGCCGACGTTGATCGGTGACGGGGTCTCCAGGTGGTAGATGTCGACGTCGGGGACGTCGGTGAACCCGGGCAGCAGGTAGTCCATGAACGTGCCCGAGAGCAGCTGGCCGGCATCGTCGTAGGCCATCTCCTCGAGGAACGCGCCGCCGATGCCCTGGCCGATCCCGCCGTGGATCTGGGCCTCGACGCCGAGCGGGTTCACCACCGTGCCGCAGTCCTCGACGATGACGTACTTGCCGATCTTCAGCTCGCCGGTCTCGATGTCGACCTCGACCTCGACGATGTGGACCGCGTTCGCGAACGAGCCCCATTCGTTGGCGCAGTACTTGTGCAGCGAGTCGAGCCCGGGCTCGATCCCGTCGGGCAGCTTGGCCGCGCGGTGGTTCGCGATCTTCGCGACCTCCTCGAGCGAGATGCTCTGCGCCGGGTTGCCCTTGACCGCGAACTTGCCGCCGCGCTTCATCTCGACGTCGTCCGGGTTGGCCTCCATGAGGTGGGCGGCGATCTTCGTCGCCTTCTCGCGGATGTCGCGCGCGGCGAGGATCGTCGCGCCGCCGCAGTAGACGGTGGCCCGGCTCGAGTAGCTGCCGAAGCCGTAGGGCACCTGGCCGGTGTCGCCGTAGACGACGCGGATGTCCTCGACCTGCAGGCCTAGCTGGTCGGCGGCGATCTGGGCCATGGTCGTCTCCTGGCCCTGGCCGTGGCTGTGGAGGCCGACGGCCAGGCGGACCTTGCCGTCGGGCTCGACGCGCATCTCGGCGGTGTCGTAGCCGGCGGCGACGACGACGCCCTTGCGCTCCCACTCCGACTTGCCGTGGGCCGACTGCTCGACGTTGAAGGCCATGCCGACGCCGCGGTAGATGCCCTGCTTGGCCAGCTCCGCATGCTCCTTGCGCTTCTCCTCGTAGCCGAACTTGTCCAGGCCGAGCTGGAGCGTGGCGAAGTAGTCGCCGCTCTCGAGATGGAACTCGCTCGCGGTGATGTACGGGAACTCGCGGATGAAGTTCTTGCGCCGCACCTCGGCCGGGTCCATGTCCAGCGTGCGCGCGACCTCGTCCATGATCCGCTCGGCGGTCAGGCAGCCGTGCGGTCGGCCGACACCGCGGTAGGGGCCCATCGGCGTCTTGTTCGTCACCACCGCGTAGACGTGGCGCTCGTAGTTGCGGATGTCGTAGGGGCCGGTGACGTTGTCGGCCGCCTGCCCGCAATCCAGCGCGGCGGACACTGGCCAGCACGAGTAGGCGCCGTTGTCGGCCAGGATCCGGGCGCGGATGCCGAGGACGCGGCCGTCGTTGCGCACCGCGGCGCTGACCCGGTGGATCTGCTCGCGCGCGTGCATGCTCGTCTGCAGGTCCTCGCGGCGGTCGCTGATCCACTTGATCGGCGTCCGCAGCCGGCGCGCCAGGTAGGGGATGAGGATGTCCTCGGGGTGCAGCAGCGTCTTCTGGCCGAAGCCGCCGCCGACGTCGGGCGCGATGACCCGGATGTGGTGCTCGGGAATCCCCAGGAACCGCGACGTCGCCGTGCGGAACAGGTGCGGCGTCTGGTTGCTGTTGTAGATCATGAGCTCGTCGCGGAACTCGTCGTACGTGGCCGCGACGGCGCGGGCCTCCATGCAGACGGCGGCGTAGCGCTGGGTCGAGAGCTCGAGGTCGATGGTGAAGTCGGCCTCCGCGAAGGCGGCGTCGGGATCGCCGGACACGCGGTGGAACCACACGTGGACGTTGTCGGGCGCGCCCTCGTGCACCACGGTGGCGCCCTCTTCCATCGCCTGGTCGACCGTGGTCACCGCGGGAAGGGGCTCGTACTCGATCCGCACCTCGTCGGCGCCGTCCTCGGCCGCGTACCGGTCCTCGGCCACCACGGCAACAATCGGCTCGCCCACGAACCGGCTCTTCTTGGAGAGGAGGACCTCCTGCGGCGTCTGCTGGTAGGTGCTGTAGCTGCAGTCGGCGGCGATCGGGTCGACCTCGCCCACGAGGTCCTCGGCCGTGAAGACCGCGACCACGCCGGGGACCTTCATGACCCCCTCGACGTCGACGGAGACGATGTTCGCGTGCGCGTGCGTGCTGCGCGCGAACGCCACGTGCAGCGCGCCGGGGATTGGGATGTCGTCGGTGTAGTGGCCGCGACCGGTCAGGTAGCGCGGGTCCTCGACGTGGCGGACGCGCGCGCCGACCCAGTTGCGGTCGTGCAGGTCAGCTTGCCCCGGCATCGGTCCCTCCCGTCTGGCCGTCGCGCAGCGCCTCGGCCGCGTCCAGGATCGAGTCGACGATGAGCTGGTAGCCGGTGCACCGGCAGATGTTCCCGGACATGCCCTCGCGCACCTCGTCGCGCGTGGGGTTCGGGTTGTTGCGCAGGAAGTCCTCGGTGGCGAGGACCATGCCGGGCGTGCAGAAGCCGCACTGGAGGCCGTGGTTGTCCCAGAAGGCCTGCTGGATCGGGCTGAGCTCGCCGTCGGGACTGGCCACGCCCTCGATCGTCTTGAGATTGCGGCCGTGGACCTGCACGGCGAGCATCAGGCACGAGCGCACGGCGTTGCCGTCCAGGAGGACGGTGCAGGCGCCGCACACCCCGTGCTCGCAGCCGTAGTGCAGGCCGGTGAGCCGGAGGTCCTCGCGGATGAAGTCACCCAGCGTGCGCCGGACGTCCACCTCGCGCTCGTAGTCCTCGCCGTTGACCGTGACGCGAATGGTCCGGCGTGTGTCCGCCTCGGAGGCTTCGTGGGGGCCGCCGCCCCGGAATCGTTCGCGCGTAGCCACAGCTCACCCTTCCGTGTTCGTGTCTGGAGAAACCGCCTCGGTCAGCGCCCGTCGCGCGAGCACGCCGGTCATCCGCCGCCGGTAGTCGGCCGAGGCGTGCATGTCGGACTCGGGCTCGACCGCGCCCGTCGCGGCCTGGGCGACCTCGCCGAGCAGCTCGTCGGAGAGCCGCTGCCCGTCGATCAGGCCCTCGCAGGCCTCGAGCCGGCGCGGCACCTCGTCGACCCCGAACGCGCACATGCGCGGCGACGTGATCGCGCCGTCGGAGCCCAGGCCCACCGAGGCGACGATGCCGGTCAGCGCGAAGTCGCCCTTGCGGCGAGCGAGCTCGGCGGTCGCGACCCGGGTGCCGCTCGGCGCGGCGGGGATGCGCACCTCGACGAGCAGCTCGTCGGGCTCGGCGGTCGTGGTGAAGAACGTGACGAAGAACTCGCTGGCAGGCACGGTGCGCTTGCCGTTGGGCCCGCGCAGCACGATCTCGGCGTCCAGCGCCACCGCCACCGCCGGCAGCTCCGCCGACGGGTCGTGGTGCACGAGGCTGCCGCCGAGCGTGCCGCGCTGACGAATCGCCGTGTGCCCGATCCAGGGCAGCGCCGAGGTCATCAGCGGGCAGCGCGCCGCGATGTCGGGCGAGTCGAGCAGCCTGCGCTGCGTCGTCATCGCGCCGATGCGGACGCCGCCGTTGTGGTCGCCGATGTAGTCGAGGTCGTCGACGCGGCTGAGGTCGACGAGGTACCCGGGGCGCGCGAGGCGCATGTTGATCACCGGCATCAGGCTCTGGCCGCCGGCCAGCACCTTGGCCTCGTCGGGCCGGGCCGCGAGGAACTCCACCGCCTCGTCGACGCTGTGGGGATCGACGTACTGAAAACGTGCCGGCTTCATGCGTTCAGCCCGCGGTCGCCGGCGCGCAGAAGGCGGGCGAACCAGCGTTTGTCGTTAGTATGCTTTATGGGCCTGAGCGCTGTCAAGAATCCCCCCAGTGGTCCGGTGATTCAGAGGCGGTCGATCAGATTTCCGACTGCGACGAAGGTGTCGAGGTTGTGGCAGGGCAGGAAATGGTCGACGTGCGGCAGCGCCGCCGACATCCCTTTGGTGAGCGGTTCGAAGGCCGGGTCCTGCAGCTGGGGGTTGACCCAGATCACGTGCCGCGCCAGGCGCTGGAGGCGACCGATCGCGGCCTCGAGCTCCTCCGGGTCGCCGCAGTCCCAGCCGTCGCTGGCCACGATCACCGTCGCGCCGCGCACGAGCCCCGGGTGCTCGCGCACCAACGTGCCGATCGAGCTGCCGATCCGGGTCCCGCCCGACCAGTCGACCAGGCGCGCGCTGGCCTGATGGATGGCCCGGGACGGGTCGCCGTCGACGAGGTCGGGCGTGATCCGCGTCAGCCGCGTCGCGAAGCCGAACACCTCCACCCGCTCGCGCCCGCGGACGGCCGCATGGGTCAGATGGAGCAGGGCGGCCGAGTAGCTGGCCATCGAGCCCGACACGTCGCACAGGAAGAGCAGGCGGCGGCGGCGCGGGGTCGGGCGGCGGTACTCGCGCCGCAGGGGCACCCCGCCCGACCGTAGGCCCCCGGCGAGCGTGCGCCGCATGTCCAGGCGCCCGCTGCGGTGCCGGCGCGCGCGGCGGCTGATCCGCCACGGGCCGCTGATCGAGAGCATGCGGACGACGTCGGCGAAGCGCGCGTAGTCCTCCGGCGAGTAGGTGGCGAAGTCCTTGCTGCGCAGCACCTCTAGCGCGCTGTACGGCCCCTCCTGGTCGAGGTCGGGCGAGGGCAGCTCGGAAGCGGCGCCGGGCTCGAGTGAGCGGCTGCCGCCGCTGGCGGTCTCGGAGTCCCGGTCGGCGGTCTTGGCCACGCTCTCGCCCGCGCCCTTGCGCTCGCGCCGCACCGGCGACTCGCCGCCGAGCTGGCCCTCGCCCTCCTGCTCGCGCTGGGGCAGGCGTGCCGTCCAGTGGCGGCCGAAGGCGCGGTCGAACGCGACGAGCTCGTCGGGCCCATGCACCATCGCCAGCCGCAGGGCCCAGTAGAAGCCGTCGGGCTCGGACTGCTCGAGCGTCTGCAGCGCGTCCATCGCCGCCGTGACCTCGTGCGTGCCGACCGGCACGCCCTCGTGGCGCAGCACGCCGGCGAAGGTCACGAGTTCGCGCTCGATGTCGACCGGCGCCGCCACGCCTCAGTCCCTCCGCGCGAGCGTCTCGCGCGCCTTGCGCAGGTCCTCGCGGACCTTGATCACCGCGCCGAGCGACTCGTCGAGCGAGTCGTCGTCGATGCGCTCGGCGCCGAGCAGCAGGAGCGTCGAGGCCCAGTCCAGCGCCTCGCCGATCCCGGGCGGCTTCTGCAGGTCGAGCGTGCGCAGCAGCGCCACCGTGCTGGTGATCTCCTCGGCCAGCGCCAGCGGGAGCTCGGGTACACGCGCGCGGATGATCGCGATCTCGCGCTCGTGGTCGGGGAAGTCGATCCAGTGGTAGAAGCAGCGGCGCTTGAGCGCGTCGTGGACGTCGCGGGTGCGGTTCGAAGTGAGGATCACCACCGGCCGCCGCGTGGCCACGATGGTGCCGATCTCGGGGATGCTGACCTGGAAGTCGGAGAGCACCTCGAGCAGGAAGGCCTCGAACTCGTCGTCGGCGCGATCGATCTCGTCGATCAGCAGCACGACCTCTTCCTCGGCCTCGATGGCGTCCAGCAGCGGGCGGCGGATGAGGAACTCGGGCCCGAACACGTGCTCGACGGCGCCGTCGGCCTCGATGTCGCGCGCCTCGACCGCGCGCATGTAGAGCATCTGGCGCGCGTAGTTCCAGTCGTAGAGGGCCTGGTGGACGTCGATGCCCTCGTAACACTGCAGGCGGATCAGGCGCGCGCCGATCGCGGTCGCGAACGCCTTGGCCACCTCGGTCTTCCCCACCCCGGCCTCGCCCTCGAGGAACAGCGGCCGCCGGAGCTGGAAGGCCACCGACAGCGCCGAGGCCAGGCCGCGGTCGGCCACATAGCTCTGCTCGCCGAGCCGCTGGGCGATCTCCGTCGCGCCGAGGTGCGCCATGGCCTGCGGCACCTCAGTGACCCCGGAAGACCTCGAGCCGGATGAACTTGTCCTCCACGTCGACGAACGACCAGCCGACGATGGTGGCGTCGCGCGCGTACAGGGTCTCGTGCAGGCGGATGAACGCCTCGTTCGGGCCGCCCGGCAGCTTCGTCCCGGTCTTGCGCTTCTTGATCAGCGGCACGATCTCGACCACCGCATGCGTGATCGGCTGCTTGCAGTGGCGGCGGCTGAACTCGAACACCGACGGCTCGAGCGGGCCCTCGATCGAGCCCTCCTTGAGGTTGTCCCAGGGGATGAAGTCGCGCAGGTAGATCGCGAGCGACTCGTCCGCGAAGTACTGCTTCTCGGTGGCGAAGCACTCGACGGCGTCGTCCCACGGCACCGCCTCCTGGACCTCCGGCGGTGGCATGACCTTCTCCCAGCTGATGTCCACGCGGACCTCGTGCCCGCGCTCCTTCAGCAGCCAGTCGAACCCGACCAGGCGCTGCAGCGCGAGCGTCTGCGGGCCGACGTGGTGGTTGATCGTCGTGCCGACCGCGCGGCGCCGGCTGATCAGGCCCTCGCGCTCGAGGCCCTGCACCGCCGACCGCACCGTGGTGCGGCTGACGTTGAGCATGGCCGCGAGCTTGTCCTCGGCCGGTAGGCGCCCCCCGAAGCGGTCCTCGAGGATCGCGTTGAGGATCGCCGTGCGTGCGCGCGCAACCAGGGGGACGTTGTCGAGCTCTTCGAGGCTGACCAACTCCCCCGAAGCCTTCTTGGGCGTTTTCGGCTTCGCCATCAGCAGCCTCCTAGACCGGTGAACCCACGACTATGCCGCTTGTCGGTGCGCGGCTCGCTCACGCGCTCCCCTTTCGACACGCTTGGCCCCACGCCTCGAGCCCCTCGATGAACCGCGGCACGCCGACGGGGGGCATGAGCTGCTCGACGACCTGGAGCAGCTCCTCCGCGGTCGCCCCCGCCTTCAGCGCCGCCTCCATGTGCGCGACCACCTGCGGCCGGGGGGCCGAGAGCGCGACGAGGGCGGCGACGTAGACGAACTCCTTGGTGCGTCGGTCGAGCGCGCCGTCGCGGGCGTAGGCCGCGTCGATCAGCGTCTCGTACCCGCGCAGGAAGTCGGGATCGTGCTCGGCGAGCACGCGGTGCATGTCGAGCACGTAGCCGCGCTTGGCCTCGATCTCGTCGAGCAGGGCCTGGGCGACCGGCGTCGTCATGCGAGCTGCTTCTGTTCGTCCGGCGGGTCGTCGGCCGGGTCGGCCACGGTCCCTCCGGTCGCGTCGGTCAGCGTGGCCCGGGTGCGCCGGCGCCGCGCCCGGCGACGCAGGAGGTCGGTCGAGGCGGCGAGGATGAACACGAGCCCGATGACGACCGACTGCAGGTCGTCGTTGACGCCCTTGAGGTCGAGGCCGTTCTGGACGACCGACAGCAGCAGGACGCCCCACAGGGTCCTCGTCACCGACCCGCGGCCGCCGAGCAGGCTGGTGCCGCCGACCACGATCGCGGCGATGGCGGTGAGCGCCAGCAGGGTCCCGGTGTTGGGCTGCCCGGTCGACACGCGCGCGGTGGTGATGACGCCCGCGATACCGACGCAGACCCCGGTGATGACGAAGGCCAGCAGCCGCACCCGGTCGACCGGCACGCTGGAGAGCCGCGCGGCCTCGCGGTTGCCGCCCACGGCCATGACGCGGACGCCGAAGGTGGTCCGGCGCAGGACCAGGGTCAGGATGACGAACACGACCACGGTGATCCAGATCGGCCAGCGCAGGCCGAGGAACTCGCCGTTGGCGATGTTCGTCACGCTGTTGGGCAGCCCCGAGATGACGGCGCCGTTCGTCAGCGCCAGGGCGATCCCTCGGGCGATCTCCAGCATGCCCAGGGTGGCGATGAACGACGGCACGCGCAGCTGGGTGACGATGGCGCCGTTGGCGACGCCGATGGCGGTTCCGGTGCCGATGCCGGCCAGGACGCCGAGGATCACCGACTGCGAGTCGCGCATGACCAGGGCGGAGACCACGCTGGCCAGCGCGACGCCGGAGCCGACCGAGAGGTCGAGCTCGGCGGCGATGATCACGAAGGTCATGCCGAAGGCGACGATCGCGAGCACCGCCGCCTGAACGAGCAGGCCCTTGAGGTTGTTGGCCGTCAGGAACTCCGGCGCGATGATGGCGAGGATGATGCAGATGACCAGGAGGGCGACCGGCACCGCGAGGAGGTCGAGCCACTCCTCCAGCGTGTGACGCCCGAGCAGGCGGCGGACGAGGTCCTGCTCCTCGGTCGGACCCTTGACCGGCGGCCCCTCCGATGCGACTCCGGCGCTCATCCCGTCAGACGGCCCCCGTGGTCCCCGTCTCGATCAGCGACTCGACCAGCTCCTCGGCCGGCCGCGCGCCGCGCACGGTGATGTCGTGCTGGGTGAGCTCCTCGGTGGACAGGATGTCGGTGAGCGAGCCGTGGCGCATGATCGCGATGCGGTCGCAGAGCTGGAGGATCTCGGCGACGTCGGTGGAGGCGACGAGGATCGTGCCGCCCTCGTCGGCGAACGCCCGCAGCAGGTCGTGGACCTGGCGCTTTCCCCCGATGTCGATGCCGTGGGTCGGCTCCTCGATCGCGAGGATCTTGACCTGCGAGGCCAGCCACTTGGCCAGCATCACCTTCTGCTGGTTGCCACCCGAGAGGCTCTTCGCCGCCGCCTTGACCGAGTACGTGCGGATGTCGAGCTGCTCCTTGTAGGTCTCCCCGCGCTTGTTGACGGCGCCGAGGCGAACCCAGCCGCCCGACGACACCGACTGCAGCGAGGCCAGGCAGATGTTCATGGCCACGCTCTGGTCGGGCACGATCCCGACCGCCTTGCGGTCCTCGGGGATGAAGCCGATCCCGAGGCGCGAGGCCTGGCGCGGCGTGCGCACCCGCGCCGGCCGCCCGAGGACGTCGATGTGGCCGCGCAGCGGCTCGGCGCCGCCGACCATGCGCACGAGCTTGGCCGCGCCCGAGCCGAGGAGGCCGGTGAGCCCGAAGATCTCGCCCTGCTGCACCTCGATGCTGACCGGCTGCGCGCCGTTGGCGACCTGCACGTTGTGGAGGTTCAGCACGGTGGCAGCGTCGGTCGGCCGGCGCCGCACCTGGCGCTCGGCCGTCTGCTTGCGGCCGAGGATCATGTCGGTGAGGCGCTCCTCGTTGAGCTCGGCCCGGGGCACCGCCCCGACCCGGCGCCCGTCGCGCAGCACGGTGACCTGGTCGCAGATGCGCAGCACCTCGTCCAAGCGGTGGCTGACGAAGAGCAGGCCGACGCCACGCTCGCGCAGGCGCCCGAGCAGCTCGAGCACGCTCTGGGACGCCGAGGGCTCGAGCGAGGCGGTGGGCTCGTCGAGGATCAGGAACTGCGGCGACAGCAGCATCGCCCGCGCGATCTCGACGAACTTGCGCTCGGCCGGGCCGAGCGTACGCACGAGCGCGTCCGGGTCCAGCTCGATGCCCAGCCGCCCGAGCGTCTCGCGCACGTCGCTGCGGATCTTGGGCTTGTCGACGATCAGCGGGAACCAGCTCCGTCGCGGCGGCGCCTTGCCGACGCCGAAGACGTTGTCGATGACGCTGAGGTCCGGGAACAGGTGGTAGTCCTGGTGGACGACGCCGATGCCGTCGCGCTGGGCCTCGGCCGGCGTCGAGAAGCTCACGGGGCGGTCGCCGAGGTAGAGCTGTCCCGCGCTGGGGAGGACGGCGCCGGTGAGGATCTTGATCAGCGTGCTCTTGCCCGAGCCGTTCTCCCCCACGAGGCCCTGGACGGTGCCGGTGGCGAGCTCGAAGTCGACGTCGCTGAGGACGACGACACCCGAGTAGTCGTGGGTTGCGTTGCGGATGCCGAAGCGAACCGACTCGCTCATTCCCCGCCCGCCCTCGCGTCCTCGCCGTAGCCGGCCTCGGCGGCAGCAAGGATCGATTCCACGATGCCCGTGTAGCCGGTGCAGCGGCAGAGGTTGCCGGAGATCGCGTCGCGGACCTCCTCGCGGGTGGGCTTGGGGTTCTCCTGCAGGTACGCGTGGGCGGTGAGCACCATGGCCGAGGTGCAGTACCCGCACTGCAGGCCGAGGTTGTCGACGAAGGCCTGCTGCAGCGAGGTGAGCTCGTCGCCGTTGGCGATCGACTCCACCGTGGACACCTCGTGGCCTTCGGCCTGCGGGGTGAACATGAGGCACGAGCGCACGGGGCGACCGTTGAGCAGGACCGTGCAGGCGCCGCAGACGCCGTGCTCGCAGCCGGCGTGGGCGCCGGTCAACCCGAGATCCTCGCGCAGAGTGTCGAGAAGCAGCTTGCGGTCCTCGACGTTGACCTGGTGCTCGCGGCCGTTGACGTTGAGGATGCGAAGGGTGGACGCCATCTAGGACCTCCTGGCGGCGGTTGCTCGACGAACGGCCCGGGCCACCAGCTCGCGCGTCAGGTGTTGGCGGTACTCGCGGCTCCCGTGCACGTCGGACGGAGGAGCGATCGACTCCGCCGCCGACGCGGCGAACGCGTCGATCGCGTCCTCGGAGTCCACGGCGGTCGGGCCGACGACGACCGGCGCGCCGCTCACGCCGCCGAGGGCGACGGTGGCCTCGCCACCCGACACCGCGCAGGCCACGGAGACCAGCGCGAAGTCGCCGGGACGGCGCGCGAACTCCTCGAACGCCGCGCCGTCGGTCGCCGGGGGCAACGTGATCGCGGTGACGAGCTCGTCGTGCCCGGCCGCGGTCATGAGGAAGCCGCGGAAGAACTCCCTCGCCGGGATCGTCCGCTCGCCGGTGCGCGAGCGCACCGTGACCGTCGCGTCGAGCGCGGAGAGGACGACGGGCAGCTCGGCGGCCGGGTCGGCGTGTGCCACGCTGCCGCCGGCCGTGCCGCGGTTGCGGATCGCCGGGTGCCCGATGTACGGGAGCGCCTCGGCCAGCAGCGGCGCCGCCTGGGCCACGGTTGGGTCCTGCTCGAGCTCGGTGAAGGTCGTCAGGGCACCGATGCGCAGGCTCCCGTTGCTCGACACGCCGCGGAGCTCGGCGATCGGCGCGATGTCGACCAGCGTCACCGGGCGCGCCAGCCGCAGGTTCATCAGCGCGACCAGGCTCTGGCCGCCGGCCAGCGCCTTCGCGTCGCCGTCGCCGGCGGCGAGGAGCTCGAGCGCCTCGTCGACCGACGCCGCGCGCCGGTACTCGAAGCTCGGCGGCTTCATGCCGACACGCTCCCCGCGTCGCCGTTCCCGCGCCGCATGAGCAGGTCGTACACGGCCGACGGCGAGAGCTCCAGCCGGTCGACGTGGACCCCGAGCGCATCGGCCACGCCGGTGGCGATCGCCCCGGGCGCGAACACGGTGCCGGACTCGCCAACGCCCTTGACCCCGAGGCCGGTGAACGGCGACGGCGTCTCGAAGTGGTGCAACTCCATCTCGGGCACGTCCAGCGATGTGGGCACGAGGTAGTCCATGAACGTCGTGGCCAGCGGCTGGCCGTTCTCGTCGTAGACGGAGTGCTCGAGGATCGTGCCCCCGAGGCCCTGGGCCATGGCGCCCTGGAGCTGGCCGTTGACGATGAGCGGGTTCAGGACCGTCCCGCAGTCGTGCACGCACACCCAGCGGTGGAAGGTGATCGCCCCGGTGCCGGGATCGACCTCGAGGATGATCACGTGGGTCGAGTTCGAGAACGTGGCCGACGGCGGGTCGAAGTGGTGCACCGCCTCCAATGTCGGCTCGATGTCGCGGGGAAGATCGGACGCCTCGAAGTAGGCGATGCGGGCCACCTCGCGCAGCGTCAGCGCCGTGCTCGGGGCGCCCTTGACCGACACGTGCCCATCCGCGAGCTCGAGGTCGTCGGGGTTGGCCTCGAGGCGAGCCGCCGCGACCTTGAGCACCTTCTCGCGCAGCTCCTCGGACGCGCGCAGCGCAGCGCTGCCGCCGAGCGTGGCGCAGCGGCTGGCCCACGTGCCCGCCCCGTAGGGCGTGCGGTCGGTGTCGCCCATGGTCACGCGGACGTCGGCGATGTCGACGCCGAGCTCGTCGGCGATGAGCTGGCCGAGCGAGGTCTCGAGGCCCTGGCCCTGCGTCGTCGTGCCCAGCGCCGCGTAGACCCGACCGGTGTGGTCGATCTTGATCTGGCAGCCCTCCTGCCCCGAGATGGGCAGGCCGCGCTTGCCGTACCAGGTGGCGCCGCGGGCCGCGGCCTCGGCGCCGCAGGTGATCCCGAGGCCGAACAGCCGGCCCTCCGCGCGCATCTTCGCCTGGTACTCGGGCCACTCGTCGAAGCCGACGAGCTCGAGCGCCTTGTTGAGCGCCTCCTCGTAGCTGCCCGGCTCCATCACGTAGCCCTTGGTCGCCGTCTCGTACGGGAACTGGTCCTGCTTGATGAGGTTGCGGCGGCGCACCTCGCCGCGGTCGACGCCGGTCTCCTCGGCGATCGCGTCCATGAGCGAGTCCAGCGCGAACACGGTGACCGGCTGCGCGACGCCGCGGTAGACGCAGGTCGGCGGCTTGTTGGTCATGGCCACGTCGAGGACGTAGGCGTAGTCCTTGATGTCGTGGCCACCGGCCACCAGGTCCTCGGCCGCCATCATGCCCTCGACGGTGTTCCCGCGGGCGGGGACGCCGTACGCGCCGCCGTCGCTGACGATGCGGACCTTGAGCCCCAGCATCTTGCCGTCGGTGGCGTAGGGCGCCTCGGCCTCGATGATCAGGTCGCGGTGCTGGCTCGTGCCGATCAGGTCCTCTTGGCGGTCCTGGATCCACTTGATCGGGCCGCGCTCCTTGAGCGAGAGGCAGGCGACGGCCAGCTCCTCCGGATACACGGGCAGCTTGACGCCGAACCCGCCGCCGGAGTCGGGCGAGGCCACGCGGACCTGCGACGGCGGCATGTCCAGGACCTCGGCGATGATCGCGCGCGCGAGGTAGACGTCCTGGAAGTTGCACTGGATGGTGAGCGACTCGAGGCCGGAGTCGTACTCGGCGACGATCCCGCGGGTCTCCAGCGGGGTGCCGGTGTGGCGGGCGGCGGTGAAGCGGCGCTTGACCACGCCGTCGGCGCGCTCGAAGGCACCGGCCAGGTCGCCGCACTCGAACTCGTCGTGGAAGTAGGTGTTGCTGTCCCACTCGTCGTAGAGCACGGCGCTGTCGGGCGCGAGCGCCTTCTCGGGATCGGTCACGGCGGGCAGCGGCTCGTAGGAGACGTCGACGAGCTCGGCGATGTCCTCGGCCTCGTAGCGGCTGTTGGCGAGGATGGCGGCGACCGGCTCGCCCACCCAGCGGACCTTGTTGCGGGCCAGCGGCGAGCCCTCGGCCCGCGCGGTGCCCTCCCACCCGCCCCAGTACGGGTTGACGAGGAGGGGGAAGAGGTCGTCGGCCGTGTAGACGGCGATGCATCCCGGGTGCGCGGCCGCCGCCGACACGTCGAGGCTGGTGATGCGGGCGTGCGCCTCGGTGCTGCGCGCGAAGGCCACGTGCTTGACGTTGACGAGCGGGAGGTCGTTCACGTACCGCCCCATGCCCCGGGTGAATCGCCCGGCCGTCACCATCGGGATGCCCTTGCCCACGTACTTGTCTGGTCGCGTCATCTCTTCCCCGGGTCGCTGACCTTGCGCTAGCCTCTGCGCCTCGTTTGTATTACATACTGGGTTTGGTTGTCAATGCCGGGCCCGGGCCCGGGGAGGAGGGCCTGAATCATGCTCGACATCAACGTCGCCGTCGCCCAGCTCGAGCTCCTCCCGGGCGACCTCGACGGCAACCGCGACCGCATCGTCGACGCCATCGAGTCGGCTGCCGGACGCGACGCGGACGTGGTCGTCCTCCCCGAGCTCGCGGCCTCCGGATACCGCTTCACCGCCTGGGACGAGGCCCTCCGCGCGGCCCAGTCCATCCCCGGCCCGGCGACCCGTGACTGGCAGGAGCTGGCGGCCCGGCATTCCTGTCACATCGTCGGCGGCATCCTCGAGATCGCCGGCGGGTCGCTGTACAACAGCGTGGCCGTGGTCGGGCCCGGGGGCGTGGTCGCGGTGTACCGCAAGCTCCACCTCTGGGGCGAGGAGCGCCTGCTGTTCGCTCCCGGCGACCTCGGCCTGCCGGTCGTGTCGCTGCCCTTCGGCCGCGTGGGCATCATCGTCTGCTACGACCTCCGCTTCCCCGAGGCGCTGCGCATCCTCGCGCTGCAGGGCGCCGACCTCGTGGCCATCCCCACCGCGTGGGCCCCGGGGTACGACAAGGCGGCGCCGGCGGACGGCGTGATCGACCAGGTCAAGGCCGCGCTCGTGCAGGCCAACATCAACCAGGTCTTCGTCGCCGCCGCCTCGCGCGTGGGCGCCGACGGCAACCTCGGCTACCTCGGCTCCAGCGTGGTCATCGACCCGTACGGCCGGCCGCTGTTCGGGCCGGCCAGCCGCGACGATGAGGTCGTCGAGGTCGTGCCCATGGACCTGGCCGAGGCGCGCCGGGCCAAGGTGCGCGACCCGCTCATCACGCCGCTGGCCGACCGGCGCACCGACGTCTACGGCGACCTGCTCGGCTACGACCCGGCGGAGCACCGCCAGCCGGACCTGCACGACGAGCTCGCGGTCGAGCGCCAGCTCGCCCGCGTCCGGCACGGCTGAGCCTCAGGACGCGTCCAGGCCGCCGGCGCGGGCCAGGTCGCCGACGGCCTCGATGACCGCGTCGACCAGCGGCGCCCGCCGGCGGTCCAGCCAGACGGCCCCGAGCGTCGCGGCGGGCACGCTGCCGTACAGGGGCAGCGCTCGCAGCGCGTCGCTGCCCGACTCCGGGCGCACGGCGGCCGCGGGAAGCAGGGTGATGCCGGCGCCGGCCTGCACGAACGCCTTGAGCTCGGCGAAGGTCTCGGACTCGGTGACGATGCGCGGCGAGAAGCCGCCGGCCGCACCCGCGCGGGCGATCCACGTGTGGCTGGGGCCGCCGCTGCGGAAGCTCACCCACGCCTCCTGACCGAGGTCGGTGAGCTCGACCCGCGGGTCGGCTGCGAGCCGGTGGTCGGGGGCGACGATGAGCGCGAGCGGCAGCTTGACCAGCGCGGCCGACTCGAGGTCGCCGGTGTCGAGCGGGAACCACGTCAGGGCCACGTCGAGGCGCCGCTCGCGGATGCGCGCGAGCAGGTCGAGCGGCAGCCCCTCCGCGAACTCGGCCCGGATGTGCGGGTGGCGAGCGCGCAGGCGGCGCAGCAGGGGCGCGAGCAGCAACGGCACCACCGAGGTCAGGAAGCCGACCCGCACCCGGCCGCTGGCCGAGTCGCGGTGCGCGGCCATGTCGGACTCGGCAGCGGCGACGGCGGCGAGGATCACCTCCGCGTGGCGGGCGAAGTCGGCGCCCGCGGGCGTGGGCGTCACGCCGTCGGGCATGCGCTCGAGCAGCGTCAGCCCGAACTCGTCCTCGAGGCGCTTGATCGCCCGCGAGACGGCGGACTGGACGAGGTGCAGCTCGCCCGAGGCCGCGGTGATCGTGCCCGAGTCGATGGTCTGCAGAAACGTGCGGAGGTCGCGCAGTTCCACGCCCGTACCCTCGCACGGCGGCGCCGCCATGTCGCCACGGCATGGCCCGCATCGCGCGCGGGCGTTGGCGGTACAGCGACCCCGCGCGTACGGTCCCGCCCATGAGCACAAACATCGCAACGCACGTCCCGCGGATGCCCAGGATCGATCCGGACGCCGTCGAGGACCAGGGGCTGCGCGACATCCTCGACCACGCCGCGGTCACCAAGAGCCCGCCCATCGCCTGGTACGCGACCATGGGCCAGAACCCCGAGGTCGCGGTCGCGTTCGCGAAGTACTGGGAGGTGCTGCACCGCGGCGGCCTCGTCCCGCACGAGATCAAGGAGCTCGGGCGCATCCAGATCGCCCAGATGATCGAGTGCGAGTTCTGCGCCCGCCAGCGCTCGCCGCTGGCCGAGTCGATCACCGACGAGGAGATGCGCAGCTGCGCGCTGCCCAACTGGGAGCATCCCGACCCGCGCACGCGCGCCGCGCTGCATTACGCGCGCACGCTCACCCTCGACGACGGCCGCGACGACGAGGTCTACGAGGAGCTGCGCCAGCACTACAGCAACGCCGAGATCATCGAGCTGGCGGCGTTCTTCTCCCTGACCGCCGGCGGCAACCGCATGGCCAAGAGCTGGAGCATCGAGCCCCACGGCGAGGTGTCCAGCATCCCCGACGGGGCCATGTCGATCCACGCCTGAGCGCGGTTCGCGCTCCGCTCAGTCGTCGGTGCCGCGCAGCTCCTTGGGCGACGCGGCGCTGAGCACCTCACAGCCGTCGGCGGTGACGAGCACGACGTCCTCGACCCGCGTGCCGGCCTTCCCCGGCCACAGCAGGCACGGCTCGACCGTGATCGTCATGTTCTCCTCGAGCGGCGTGGTGTCGTAGTAGTAGTCGGGCGGGTCGTGGATGTCCGGGCCGAGGCTGTGCCCGAGCAGGTCGATCTTGTACCGGCCGAACTCGGTCCTGTCGCAGATCTCGATGGCCAGCTGGTTGAGCTGCCAGGGCGTGACGCCGGGCTTGATGGCTTCGATGACGCGCTCGTTCATCTCGCGGGTGACGTCGTACATCGCCTTCAGCTGCGGATCGAGGTCGTTGATGCTGCCGGCGACGATCATGCGCGAGATGTCGCCCGCGTAGCCCTCGTAGCCCGGGCAGACGTCGAACAGCGCCCAGTCGCCGGCCCGCATCGTGTAGGAGCTCTCCTGCGTGGGCAGGCCGGAGCCGGTGGCGGTGTTGGGGCCGCCGGCCACGATCGCGCTCCCGGCCACCTCGAGGTCGCCGTACTTGCGCAGCGCGTAGTCGCAGGCCAGTGCGAAGTCGAACTCGGGCACGCCGACGCCGACCGCGGCGAAGGCGTCCTCGATCGCCTTGACGGCGACGTCCTCGGCCTTGCGCACGAGCTCGATCTCGCGCGGCGACTTGATCTTGTAGGTGTCCTCGATGAGCTGCGTGGGGACGTAGTCGGCCTCGGGTGCCAGCTCGGTGAGCCCGAGGTAGTGCATGGCCGGGAACAGGAACCAGTTGTCGATGCCCACGCGCTTGTAGCCGTCCCTGGCGATGCGCTCGCCGAAGTCGGTCCCGAAGTTCTCCGCGTAGGCGGTGTCGGAGAACAGCGACATCTCCTTGGCCCGCGCGATGTCCCACGGCTGATCGGTCAGCAGGCGGGGCTCGCCGTCGGCGGGGAAGAGCAGCGCGCAGGACCCGAACTGGAAGTAGCCCCCGTCGCGCCGCGTCTGTGCGCCGGTGAAGCGGACGAAGTAGTTGCTCAGGTACCGGACGCAGCCCTTGGCCTTGGCGTTCGAGTACGCGATCACGGCGTCGAGGCCGTCGGCGCGCATGCGCTCGCGCACCCGCGCGGCGCGCGCCGCGAACTCGTTCTCGTCGAACGGTGACTGGCTGATCATGTGCCGCGGTTCCTTCCGTGTCGGTTGCGATGGACCAGCGCATCGCTCTCCCCATCGCGATCCGTCGACGGCGTCGGACGGGCGGTCCCCCAACCGCCCCGGCTGCGCGATGAGCGCGCGATTGTAAGCGTATGCTCGTGCGATGGGCCGTGCGCTCAGCGGCAACGCCCGGGCGCGGCGCGCGATCCTCATCGCCAGCGTCGGCGGCTTCTTCGGCTTCTACCTCGAGCTCTCGGTCTTCCCGGTGCTCGCCGCCCGCGACCACGGAAGCGTCGCCGCCGGCGTCCTGACGTTCGCGACGATGGTCGCGACCGTCTGCACGCAGTTCGTGACTCCGCGGCTTGTGCACCACGTCGCGCCGCGCACGCTGCTGGGCACGGGCATCCTGCTCATCGGGCTGCCCACGCTGCTGCTCTTCGCCTCGCAGTCGTTCCCGATGCTGCTGGTCAACACGCTCATCCGCGGCGTCGGGTTCGGGCTGCTGACCGTCCTCGGCGCGGCGATGATCGCGGCCTACGCGCCCGGCGCCGAGCGCGGCCCGGCGCTCGGCGCGTACGGCCTGGCGTCGGCGCTGGGCACGGCGTTCGGGCCGCCCATCGGCCTGGCCGCGCTGCTGCACTGGTCGGCCCACGTGAGCTTCGTCGCCGGCGTCGTCGTGCCGGCGGTCGCGGTGCTCGCGCTGCTGGTCCCGATGCCCCATCCGGCCATCGGCGCCGAGCCCGGCGGCACGCGCGCCTGGCGCCGGCCCACGCTGCGTTCCGCCGCTCCCATCCTCGTGTTCTTCCCCGCCGCGATGGTCTTCGGGATCGCGTTCACCTACATCCCGCTGCTCGCCCTCGACGTGACCACGGTGACGCTGGTCTGCTTCGGGCTGAGCATGGCCGCGGGGCGCATGCTCGGCGGCTACCTGCTGGACCGCCGGCTCGTGGTCAACCGCATGCTGATCCGGTGGGCGCTGCTCATGGCCCTCGGGCTCGGGGCGCTCGGCGTGAGCTTCGACGCGCTGGCCGACGTGGGCGCCGCGGTCGCCGGGCTGGCGACCGGCGCGATCCTCACCATCACCCTCGGCGACATGCTCGAGCGCGCCGGCCCCGCCGGGCTCGCGCACGCCAGCCGGACCTGGAACATCATCCTCAACTCCGGCATCGGCCTCGGGGCCCTCGTCCTCGGCGGCGCATCGCACTTCGTCGGCGCGGGCGGCGTGTTCGCCATCGCCGGCGCGGTGGTGCTCACCACCAGCCTGGCGGCCATCGCCATCGTGCTGACCGGCCCGCCGGAGCCGGTGCGCGCCCGCTCCTGACCCGCTCCGGGGCGGGGCCGAATTGACGCCTGCCGTCATTTGGCATACAAATGACTTGTTCTTCGCCGGAAGGAGCCGAGGTGCCGCACGCCCGTTATCCCCACCTGTTCGACGAGGGTTCGATCAAGGGGGTGACGATGAAGAACAGGCTCGTCCTGCCGTCGATGTGCGACAACATGTCGGACCGGGAGGGGCGGGTCACCGACCAGAAGGTCGCGTACTTCCGGCGCCGCGCCGAGGGCGGTGTGGGCTGGATCAACCTGGGCTACGCGTACATCACGCCGCGCGGCCGCGGGTGCACGTACTTCCAGGTCGGCATCTACGACGACGACCTCATCCCCGGCCTGCGCCGGCTCACCGACACGGTGCACTCCTACGACGTGCGCATGGGCAGCCAGATCGCCCACGCCGGGCGCCAGACGACGCACCACTACACCGGCGGGGTCGCACCCGAGGCGCCGTCGCCGGTGGCGGAGGGCGTGCTCGGCGAGGTCCCCGAGGAGATGACGGTGGAGCGCCTGCACGAGCTGCAGGACGAGTACGCGCAGGCGGCGGTGCGGGCGCGGGAGGCGGGCTTCGACCTCGTCGAGCTGCACGGCGCGCACGGCTACCTGTTCATGAGCTTCCTCTCCCCCTACAGCAACCTGCGCACCGACGAGTACGGCGGATCGCTGGAGAACCGGCTGCGCTTCATCCGCGAGACGGTGCGCAAGGTCCGCGCCGCCGTGGGCGACGACTACCCCATCGGCTACCGCATGTCCGGCGACGAGTGGACCGAGGGCGGGATCACCCTGCAGGACTCGGTGGCCACTTCGCTGGCCCTGCAGGAGGAGGGCGTCGACTACGTCCACATCTCCGGCGGCAGCTACGAGACGTTCCGCTGGATGATCGCCCCGATGGGCATCGGCCCCGGCCAGCTCGAGCACCTCGCGGCCGAGATCAAGTCGGCCGTCGACATCCCGGTGGTCTCGGTCGGCCGCTATACGACCCCGGAGCTGGCCGAGCGCGTGCTCGCCGACGGCCACGCCGACTTCATCTCGATGGCGCGCGAGTTGCTCGCCGACCCGGACTTGCCACGGAAGGCCTACGAGGAGCGGGCGCGCGAGATCCGCCCGTGCGTGGCCTGCGAGCAGGGCTGCATCGACCGCTGGGTCAGCGCGCTCGACATCACCTGCGTCGGCAACCCCGAGGCCGGGCGCGAGCTCCTGCCCGGCTGGGGCGCGCCGACCCGGGCCGCGCAGCCGCGCCGCGTGCTCGTCGTCGGCGGCGGACCCGCGGGCCTGGAGGCCGCGCGCGTGGCCGCGCTCGAGGGTCACGAGGTCCAGCTCTGGGAGCGCGAGTCCGTCCTCGGCGGCCAGCTCCACCTGGCGGCCAAGCCGCCGGGCTCGGAGGAATGGCAGAACCTCGTCGACTGGCTGGTCGGGCAGGTCGAGTCGCTCGGCGTCGAGGTCAAGCTCGGGTTCGAGGCCACGGCCGACGCCGTGCTCGCCGCCGAGCCGGACGCGGTGGTCATCGCCACCGGCTCGCGGCCGCTCGTGCCCCGGCACATCCCCGGCTCGGGGCTCGACCACGTCCTCACGCCGCTGGAAGCGCTGCGCTCGGTGCCGGCCGGCGGACGCAACGTCGTGATCGAGGGCGGCGACCTCATCGGCTGCCAGACCGCGCTGTGGATGGCGGGCGGCGGCGACACCGTCACGCTCCTCGCCTACGGGCGCACCGACCTGTTCACGGACGGCAAGGAGGAGTTCGGCCAGGACATGGCCGGCACGATTCGCCGCCCGGAGGTCATCGCCGACCTCGAGCGTGCCGTGACCCTGCGGCCCAAGTGGGGCATCAAGCGCATCCACGACGACCGCGTGGTCATCGACAGCGCCGGGGCGTTCGCGCCGCACATCGGCGCCCTGCGCATCGGCCCGGTGGACGAGCACGAGCTGCCCGCCGACGTCGTCGTGATCGGCGTCAAGCGGCGGCCGGCCGACGAGCTCTACGACCAGCTCGCCGGATCGGTTCCCGAGCTCTACCTCGTGGGTGACGCCAGCGTGCCGCGCACGGTCGAGGAAGCGGTCGCGGAGGGCTCCGCGGCGGCGCGCTCGCTCGGGGGCGACCGCGTCGATCCGAGCATGATGGTCCCGGCCTAGGAGGTCTGCGGATGGGCTCGTTCACGGTCGCCGCCGTCCAGGCGGCCCCGGTCTTCCTCGACCGCGACGCGACGGTGGAGAAGGCGGTCGGGCTGATCGGACAGGCCGCCGACGCCGGCGCGGGCCTGATCGGCTTCCCCGAGGGCTTCGTGCCCGGGCACCCCGGCTGGGTGGAGCTGCTGCCGCTCGACGGCCGGACGCTGGCGCTCAGCGAGCGGCTGTTCAAGAACGCCGTCGAGGTCCCCGGCGACGCGATCGACACGATCGCCCGGGCCTGCGGCGAGCACGGGGTCGCTGCCGTCGTCGGCATCTGCGAACGGCGCCCGCACACCACCGGCACGCTGTGGAACACGCAGGTCTACATCGATGCCGACGGCGCGATCGCCAACAAGCACCAGAAATTCGTGCCCACGATCGGCGAGCGCCTGGTGCACGGGCCGGGCACCACGGGCAGCGAGAACAGCATGCGCGTGGGCGAGCTCAACGTCACCGGCCTGATCTGCGGCGAGAACTCCAACCCGCTGGCCCAGTACGCAAGCGCGCGCGCGTACCCCACCGTGCACGTGGCGTCGTGGCCGCAGCACTTCAGCCCCGACCTCGCGATGCAGCCGGTCATCGAGCTCGTGGGCCCCGCGCTGGCCTACACGCTCAAGGCCTTCGTCATCAACAGCGTCACCGCGATCGGCGACGAGATGCGCGAGGCCTACGGCGTCGAGGGCACCGAGGGCTTCCTCGACGATCCGGGCGCGCGCGGGCGCGCCAGCGTCGTCGGCCCCGGCGGGCAGACGCTGGCCCGCGCCGAGAACGACGACGAGCAGCTCGTGGTCGCCGAGATCGACCCCGACGCCGTGATCGCGCCCAAGTTCGTCCATGACACCGCCGGGCACTACAACCGGCCGGAGCTGTTCGCCCACCTGTTCGAGGAGCCGCCTGGATCCCGTTGACGCCCCGTCGTCAAGCGGTCTGGATCCAGAACCGCGCCGGAGCCTGAGAACAGAGCGGAGTGCGTTGTGCGTGGGCAGCCATTCTGGATACAGTTCGGTGCAGGAGAGCCTTTGCGTTACGTCACCTACGCCTCCGACAACGGGCCACGGGCCGGCATCCTCGTCGAGGACGCCGTCGTGGACGCCGACACCGCGCTGCGCGGCGCGCTGCTCGGTGATCGAATCAACGGCGCCCCCACCACGCGCCGGCTGCTCGGCCTGGAGCGCGCCCAGCGCGCGGCGCTGGGCGCGGCGGCCGAGGCGGCAGCGGACCGCGGCGACGCCCTCGAGGCCGGCGACGTCACCCTGCACCCCCCGGTCCCCGACCCCGAGAAGATCATCTGCCTCGGGCTCAACTACCGCGCCCACGCGCACGAGCTCGAGCAGGAGTCTCCCCCGGCCCCGATCCTCTTCCCCAAGTTCCCGCCCTCGCTGATCGGTCCCGGCGCACCGATCCAGCCGCCCCCGGGCGCGCGCGCCGTCGACTACGAGGGCGAGCTGGCAATCGTCATCGGGCGGCGCTGCAAGGGCGCGACGGCGGCCGACGCGCTGGACCACGTCGCCGGCTGCATGCCCTTCAACGACGTCAGCGAGCGCGACCTCCAGTTCCAGACCGGGCAGTGGACCGCGGGCAAGGCGCTCGACACCTTCGCGCCGTGCGGGCCGGCGCTGGTCTCGCTCGACGAGGTCGGCGACCTGAGCGACCTCACCCTGCGCACCTGGGTCAACGGGACGCTCATGCAGGAGGCCCCGACCGCGGCCATGATCTTCCCGGTCCCCGAGATCGTCGCCTTCATCAGCCGCCTCGTCACCCTCGTCCCCGGCGACATCATCGCCACCGGCACGCCCGAGGGCGTGGGCTTCCGCCGCGACCCCCCGGTCTTCCTCTCCGACGGCGACACCGTGGAAGTCGAGATCGAGGATGTGGGGCGGCTCGTCAACCCCGTGGTCGCCGGATGGGCGCGCGCGTGAGCGCCGGCGCGGCCCGTCGCAGCGTCGACGTCGTGCACGGCGCCCTGCGCGAGGCCATCCTCGAGGGCGACCTCGAGCAGGGCACGATCCTCTCCCAGGTCCAGCTCGCCGAGCGCTACGGCGTGAGCCGCACCCCGCTGCGCGAGGCGCTGCGCCTGCTGCAGGGCGAGGGCCTCATCGACGCACTGCCCAACCGGCGGGTGCAGGTCGCGAGCTTCTCGGTCGACGACCTCGAGCAGATCTACGCCATGCGGATCACGCTCGAGTCGTTGGCCGTGCGCCTGAGCGTAGCCCAGTTCGACGCCGACGACCTGCGCGAGCTCAACGCACGCCTGGCGGAGATGGACGCGTTCGCCGAGCCGCGGGACATCGACGGTTGGAACCGGCCGCACGCGGCCTTCCACCGCGGCCTGGTGTCGCACTCGGGCGCGCGCATCGTCGCCCTCGTCGGCCAGCTCAGCGAGACCGCCGACCGCTACCGGCGCCTGGCCGTGACCCAGGGCGACCACGCGTGGACCCGCGTGGCCCACGAGCACCGCGAGATCCTCGACGCCTGCGAGCGCCGCGAGGCCGGCGAGGCGGCGCAGGCGATGGCGCGCCACCTGGCCCGCACGGTGCTGACCGTCGTGAGCCTCGTCGCCCCCGAGCACGACCCGGCGCGGGTGCGCATGGCGCTGGCCAGCGTGGCCGCCGGCGAGACGGCGGGCGTGAACGGGACGGTGGCGTGATGCCGCGGGTGATCCTCGACAGCGGCATCGCGATCAACTACGCCGAGCACGGCGCGGGCGTGCCCGTGGTCTGGATCCCCGGCACCGGCAACTCGGGCCGCGTCTGGGAGGGCTACCAGCTGCCCGACTTCACCGACCGCTACCGCTGCATCACCATCGACAACCGCGGCACGGGCGAGAGCGACTCCCCCGACGAGCCCTACACGGTCGAGAACATGTCGCGCGACGTCGAGGGCGTCGTGCGCGCCCTGGGCCTCTCCGACGTGGCCATGGTCGGCTTCAGCCTGGGCTCCTGCATCATCCAGGAGATCGCGATCCGCTCGCCGGAGCTGGTCGGCAAGGCGGTGCTGCTCTCGACCTGGTCCTCGACCCCGCTCGAGCACCACATCCGCCGCCACTACGAGGCCCGCCTGCTCGCGCTGCAGAAGGCGCCGCGCGAGGTCTTCGGCGCCTTCGCGTTCTGGATGTGGGCGCCCTCGTTCGTAGACGACGAGCCCGAGCGCATGGCCGAGCTGCAGGACTACTTCGTCGGCGTCTCGGGGAGCCAGCCGCAGCACGCCTACGAGCAGCACTTCCGCGCGGACATCAGCCACGACGCGCTGGACCGCCTGCCGCAGATCCGGTGCCCGACGCTGGTCGTGCACGGCGCCGAGGACCTGATCACGCTGCCGCGCTACAACCGGCGGGTCGCCGAGGCCATCCCGGGCGCGCAGCTGCGGGAGATCGACGGGGGCGGACACATCGCCTGGGGCGAGCGTCCAGCCGAAGTCAACCGAGCGATCCGCGAGTTCCTGGACCACTGACGACATCGAGGCTTGGAGCGCCACATGTTCACCGCCACGAAAGACAAGATCCTCCCCACGACCGTGACCGGGTCCTGGCCGCGACCCGACTGGTACGACACCGACTCGGGCGGCGAGCGGTTCGCGATCTGCATGACCGAGAGCCGCTTCCGCGAGCGCTTCAAGGACGCCACCTCGGTGGTCATCTCCGACCAGGAGCAGGCGGGGCTCGACATCCTCACCAACGGCGACTACCACCTCGACCCGGAGATGGCCGGGCGCTCGTGGCTGCACTACCCGCTGGACCGGATCGGCGGGCTCAGCCAGGACGACTTCACTCCGCCGACGGAGGCGCTCTACGAGTATCCGAAGGGCACCCTGCTCAACGAGATCATGGCCCAGGGCTGGATGTGGCCAAAGGTCCACGGCAAGCTCACCATGGCCAAGCCCTTCGACTTCGACCGGATCTGGGAGCTGGCCCAGTCGCGCACCGAGAAGCCGGTGAAGTTCGGGACCGTCTCGGCGCAGACGGTGGCCGACTTCGTGCAGCTCGACTCCGACGCCTACCGCGATCAGCACGCGATGGTCTGGGACATGGCCGGGCTGCTCAACCGCGAGCTGCGGCGCCTGGCCGATGCGGGCTGCACGGTGATCCAGATCGAGGAGCCGGCCATCCACGCGCTGGCCGCCGCCGACCCCGACCACCCCGACCTCGAGTTCATGATCGAGGCCTTCAACTACGAGGTCGACGGCCTCGACGACGTCGAGGTCTGGGCCCACACCTGCTGGGGCAACCCGATGATGCAGCGCGTCTACGCCGCCCGGTCCTACGCGCCGTCGGTCGAGATCTTCATGACCAAGCTGAACATCGACGTGTGGACGATCGAGGCCAAGGACAACGGCCAGGAGGCGCTGCCGCACCTGGCCCCCTATCGCGACACGTCCGACGTCAAGATCGCACTCGGAGTGGTGAGCCACCGCGACCTGATCGCCGACTCCGCGGAGTCGGTGGCCGAGGAGATCCGTTCGGCGCTCGCGTACGTGCCGGCCGAGAAGCTGATCGTCACGTCGGACTGCGGCTTCGGCCGCGAGGGCTGCAAGCGGCCCATCGCCTTCTACAAGGCGGCGGGCATCGCGCAGGGCGCGAACATCGTCCGCCGCGAGCTCGGAGCCCCCGAGAGCCGGGTGCCGGTCGCGGAGCCGGTGGCCGAGCGGGCCACCGCATAGAGGAGGAGAGGCCCAGGTGAACTACTCCAACCCCCAAGCGCTGGCCGAGCCGCTCGGCGCCTACTCGCACGTGGCGTCGGCGAACGGCCTGGTCAGCATCGCCGGCCAGGTCGGCGCGGACCGCGACGGCGTGGTCGCCGACGGCACCGCGAACCAGGTCGTGCAGGCGTTCGCGAACGTTCGGCTGGCCCTCGAGGCCGAGGGGCTCGAGCCCTCCGACCTCCTCCAGCTGACGACGTACCTGATCACCCCCGACGACATCCCCGTGTTCTACGAGGCGCGTGCGAAGGTGTTCGCGGAGATGTTCCCCGACGGCGGCTACCCACCGAACACGCTCCTGGTGGTGAGCCGACTCGTACAACCCGAACTCTTGGTCGAGATGTCGGCCCTGGCGGTGAGGCAATGAGCAAGATCCTGATCGAGAACTGCGACGTGATCGACGGCATGGGCAACGCGCCCAGGCGCGGCGTCGACGTGCTGGTGGATGGCAATCGCATCGCTGCCGTCGAACCCAGCGGCGAAGGCGGGGAGCGCAATGGCTCCGCGGCCACTGTGCGCATCGACGGCAAGGGCAAGACGGTGATGCCCGGGCTGATCGACGCGCACTGCCACATGACCTACGGCGAGTCCATGACGCAGGAGGAGCAGGACATCTTCACCAGCGTCGAGGGCCGCACCCTGCGCGCGGCCTGGAACGTGCAGAAGGTGCTGGCCGCGGGCGTCACCGGCCTGTCACAGCCCGGCGGCAGCTACTTCATCGGCGTCGCCGTGCGCGACGGCATCAGCGAGGGCCGCGTGAAGGGCCCGCGCATGACGTCGGCCGGGCGGTACATCACGACGAGCAACGGCCTGACCGACTGGTATCCGGACGACACCGGCACGGTCGAGGGCAACATCGGCATCCGCTGCAACACCACCGACGAGATGATCGCCGAGGTCCGCCGGCAGGTGAAGAACGGCGTGGACTTCATCAAGCTCGCCGACAGCGCGTTCGGCGAGTACCAGTCCTTCCGCGAGGAGGAGCTCGTGGTCATCGCGGACCTCGCGCACCAGCTCGGCAAGCGGTGCACGATCCACGCCCGCGGGGACGCCGAGGTCGCCGCCGCCGCGCGGGCCGGCTTCGACTGGATCATGCACGGCAACGTCATGACCCAGGGCACCGTGGACCTCCTGGCCGAAAAGGACATCCCGCTCGTGCCCACGCTGCTGCTGCTCGAGCAGTGGGCCGTGTACGGACCGTCCATCGGGTCGCCGCGGCCGATCGTCGACGGCTGCCGGCGCATGCTCGAGCGCACGCACGACAGCCTCCACATGGCCAAGGAGTCGGGAGTCAGGTTCCTCCTCGGCACCGACGCCGGCTTCGCCATGACGCCGTACGGCGAGTGGCACGCCAACGAGCTCACGCTCCTCATGAAATACGCCGGGGTCTCGGAGCTCGAGGCCATCCGCGCCGGGACCTACAACGGCGGCATCGTCCTCAACCTCGAGGGCGAGGTGGGCGGCGTCGCGCCGGGGATGCTCGCCGACCTGCTCGTCGTCGACGGCGACCCCAGCCAGGACGTCGCCGTGTTGGAGGACCGCACGAAGATCGAGCAGATCATCCTCGACGGCGACCTGGTCGAGGTCGACCGCGAGCTCGAGTCGTGGCCCAACCAGCCCTCCTACGTGTACGCGGATACCTACCTGACCCAGGAGGTGGCCAAGGGCGCGCTGGGCGGCACGCATCGCGGCGGCATCCGTCCCAACACCACGCCCCCGGGCGCGTCCGATGGCATGACCCCCGTCCCCGGCCATCCAATCGCGGAGTGATGACCGTGGACATCCGTACGGCGCTGAAGCAGGTCATCGACCCCGAGCTCGGGATCGACATCGTCGACCTCGGGATGGTGCGCGGAATCGAGCAGGAGGGCGACAAGGCGACGGTCGCGATCGTGCTGACGACGATGAGCTGCCCGTTCTGGGACCTGTTCGTGGACCAGATCCAGACGGCGGTGATCGGCGTGGTGGACGGGGTCAAGGAGGTCACGGTCAAGTACGACGGCCGCGTCCCCTGGACCCCGGACCTGCTCGCCGACGAGGCGCGCTGGGAGCTCGAGATCCAGGGCATGCTGCCGACCTCGACCTGGCTCGAGGCCGAGGCCCGCGCGGGTCAGGGCGCGTAGCTCCAACGGGAGACGAGGATGGCTGAGGGCAAGCACGCCGGCCGGGTGGCCGTGGTCACGGGCGGAGCGAACGGGATGGGCCGCGAGATCGCCCTGCGCCTCGCGGAGGGCGGCGCCGACGTCGCGGTGCTCGACCGCGCCGACGGGGCGCCGGTGGCCGCCGCGGTCAAGGAGCGCGGCGGGCGCGCGCTGGCGCTGAGCTGCGACGTCACCGACGAGGCCTCGGTCGCGCGGGCGGTCGCCGACGTCACCACCGGCCTCGGCCCCGCCGACATCCTCGTCAACAACGTCGGGATCTACCCCTACGACCCGTTCCCCGAGATCGACCTCGCGCTGTGGCGGAAGGTCCTGTCGATCAACCTCGACAGCGTGTTCATCGTGTCCTCGGCGTTCGTGCCCGCGATGCGCACCCAGGGCTGGGGGCGGGTCGTGAACATGGCCTCGAACACGTTCCACGGCGGCCAGTACCCGTCCTACGTGCACTACATCTCCAGCAAGGGCGGCGTGGTTGGGTTCACCCGCGCGCTCGCCTCCGAGGTCGGGCCCGACGGCGTGACCGTCAACGCGCTCGCCCCCGGCCTGACCCGCACCGAGAACATGAAGGCCAGCCGCCCGCCCGAGCTCTTCGACGAGGTCGCCGCCACGCAGTCGATCCCGCGCGTGCAGGAGCCCGACGACGTAGCCGGCGCGGTGTCGTTCCTCGCCTCCGACGAGGCCGGGTTCATCACCGGCCAGACCATCCCCGTCGACGGCGGCGTCGCGCGCGTGTGACGCGGGCGCCGCTCAGCGGCGGCGGAAGATCTCGAACCGGATGTAGCCGTCGTCGACGTCGATGGCCGAGTAGGCGACGACGTCACCCGCGGAGGAGTAATGAACGCCGTGCAGGCGCAGGAACGCCTGGCCGCGCCGCAGCTCCAGCTTCGTGAGCTGGTCGTGCTTGACCAGTGGGACGATGTCGGCCACCGCGTGGTCGATCGGCGCGCCGCAGTAGCGGCGGCTGAATTCGAACAGCGAGGCCACGGGGGCGTCGGGCGGCGTGCGCACGATGAGCCGCCAGGGGACGAGGTCGCGCACGAAGATCGCGGGCGCGCCGTCCGCGAAGTAGAGCTTCTCGGTGACGAAGAACGCCTCGGCGGCGTCGACGTCGAGGGCCTCCACGAGGTCCTCGGGCGGCACCGTGCGCCGCCAGGACTGGTCGACGCGCACCGCGTGGCCCTTCTCCTCCAGCAGCCAGTCGAACCCGACCAGGCGCTGGAGCGCGAGCATGGACGGGTCGACGTGACGGTTGATCGTCGTCCCGATCGCCCGCCGCCGCGTGACGATCCCCGAGCGCTCGAGGCTCTGCAGCGCCGCCCGGATCGTGGTCCGGCTGACCCGCATCATCTTCGACAGATCGCGCTCGGGCGGTAGGCGGTCGTCCTCGAAGCGGCCGGCGAGGATGGCGTCCAGGATCGCCTCCCGCACCTGCTCCGGCCGGGGGGCGTTCTCGAGCTCGACGAGCACGGTTCCCTACAGCTCGCCGACCGCGGCGAGGATGTCTGCGGGCTCGCTGCGCGTGGCGTAGTTCGCGTGGACATCGATCCAGCCGATGACGCCGTCGGCGTCGAGGACCACGACCGTCGGCATCGGGATGCCGTACGTCCCATCCGCGTTGGTCGGGGCCACGTCGACGCCGGTTTCGGCCTGCGCCCCGCGCGCCTCGGGCGAGACCTCGGTGACGATGCCGAGCGCACCGGCGATGCTGTTGCCGGGGTCGGAGAGCACGGTGTAGGTGAGCGCATTGCGCTCCGCGATCGACAGCGTCCCGTCCGGCTTCTGCGGACTGATGGCGATGAGCGCCACGCCGCTCTCGTTGAGCGACGGCACCAGCGCCTGCTCGTAGGCGCGCAGCGCGAGGTTGCAGTACGGGCACCAGGCCCCGCGGTAGAAGACGACGACGGCGGGGCCGCCGGCGCGCGCCGCCGCCAGCGTGGTGTCGTTGCCGTCGACGTCGAGCAGCGCGCCGTCGGCTATCGGGGTGCCGGGCATGGCGATGCCGTCGGGCACCCCCTGGCGCTCCATGCGCTGCTGGTCGGCGGCGAACGTCGCCAGGCGCGCGGCGGGCACCTTGGCCTTCATGGCCGCCTGCATGGCCCGGACCTGTCCAGCGAGCGAGTCGGTGTTCGTGCTCAAGGGACTTCGTATTACAAAGGAGGTTCCGGACGAGGTCAAGCCGACCGGCGCCGCCGGCCGGGCCGGCGCGAGGCCTTCTTGCTCTCGGTGGGGCCGAAGTCGCCGACGATCTTGGCCACCTGTTCGTCCACGGCTGCGCTCATCGTCTGCTGGAAGCCGGCGCGCACCGCCTCGGTGGCCAGCGGACGCAGCCGCTCGAGCGCGTCGCGCAGCCGCTCCCACTCCTCCGGCGTGCGCTGGGTGGGGTCGCCCGGGCCGATCACGTCCTCGACGAACAGCCGGATGAAGGCGTCGGCGATGGGCCGCGAGTTGCGCTGGATGCGCTCGGCCACAGCCAGCGCGTGGCTGAGCGGGATGCCCAGGGCCACGAGCTCCTCCCCCGCCCGCATCAGCGTCGGGCTGACGAGCTCGAAGCGGTCGTCGCCCAACGGGCGGATGAGGCCGAGCTTCTCGGCCTTCTGCAGCGCCTTGACGTCCAGCGTGCCGCCGAAGCGCCGGGCCAGCTCGTCGGCGGTCGTCAGCTCGGGCTCCTCGTCGAAGGCGCCGAGTACCTCGCGGCCGAAATCGAGGATCTGCGCGCCGGTGCCGTCGGAGGCCTCGATGATGCGGTGGATCGCCGCGAGGTTGAAGCCCTCGGCCTGCATGTTCGTGATCAGCCGCAGGCGGTCGACGTGCTCGGGCCCGTAGTAGCCCGTACGCGCACGGACCTCGGGCGGCGGCAGCAGCCCGCGCGACTGGTGGGCGCGGATGTTGCGCACGGTCATCCCGGTCTCGCGCGCCAGCTCGTCGATGGTGAGCTCGTCGGCCATGGCGCCTCAGTCTACGGTACAAGGTTTGATGTGTCATCGAACGGTGTAGAATAACGGTATGCTCGACTTGATTGCGCAGGGATCCGAGCCGGCAGGGGGAGCGCCCACGCAGGACCTCGTGTGGGGCGCAGCGGTCGCCGGCGCACTGACGTTGCTCGCACTCTGGGTGTGCTTCGCCCACCGCACCGGCCGTATCACGTGGCTCGGCTCCCTGGCCGACTTCGCCGCGCGCGTGGCCGGCCTGCCCCGCTGGGCCGCCCTCCCCTCCGCCGTCACCGGCGGCTCGCTGCTGATCGCGGCGTTCGGCTTCTACTGGGACGTGGCCCAGCACATCGACCACGGCCGCGATCCCGGCCCGTTCGGGACCGTGGCCCACTACCCGATCCTGCTCGGCCTGGCCGGCATCGCGCTGGGTGGGCTGCTCGCGCTCGTGATCGGGACCGGCGCCGAGACGCCGACGTCGGTCCCGCTTGGGCGCAACTGGAACGCGCCGCTGGGCGGCGTCCTCATCTTCCTGTGCGGGCTGTGCGCGCTCATCGGCTTCCCGCTCGACGACGTCTGGCACCGGCTGTTCGGCCAGGACGTGACGCTGTGGGGGCCGACCCACATCCTCATGGTCGGCGGCGCCTCGCTGTCCACGCTGGGCGCCTGGGTGCTGCTGGTCGAGGGCTCGCGGGCGCAGAAGCGGGCCGCGCAACCGCCGGTCCGCCACGCCGACCTGTGGTTCCGCCTGCGCACGGTCTCGATCGCCGGTGGCTTCCTCATCGGCCTGTCGACCCTGCAGGGCGAGTTCGACTACGGCGTCCCGCAGTTCCAGCTCGTCTACCAGCCCATCCTCATCGCCTTCGCGGCCGGCATCGGCCTGGTGACGGCGCGGGCCAAGCTCGGCCGCGGTGGCGCGCTCGGCGCGGTCGCCTTCTACTTGGCCGGCTTCGGCGTGCTGTCGCTGATCATCGGCCCGATTTTCGGGATGAGCACGCTGCACTTTCCGCTCTACGTCGTCGAGGCGCTGCTCGTCGAGCTCGTGGCCTGGCGCATGAACCCGAACAAGCCGCTGACCCTCGGCGTGGTCGCCGGCGCGCTGATCGGCACCGTCGGCTTCGCGGCCGAGTGGGGCTGGTCGCACCTGTGGATGCCGCTGCCGTGGCCGTCCTCGATCCTCCCCGAGGGCGCGATCCTCGCGCTCCTGGCAGGCGTCGCCGGCGGCATCCTCGGCGGGTTCATCGGGCGTGCGCTGCTGGCCAACGGCCGTCAAGCGCCCCAGCACGCGCCGCGCGGCATGCTCGCCGCCGCCGTGGTGCTCGCGCTGGTCTGCATCGCCTGGCCGCTGCCGATGGACACCGGCGCGCCGACGTCGGCCACCGTCGCCCTGCGCGACGTCGCCGGCCCGCCACACCGGGCGGTGGCCGCAACCGTGCGGCTGTCGCCGTCCGACGCCGCGTCTGGTGCGCAGTGGCTGACCGTCACCGCTTGGCAGGGCGGCAGCCTCGTCGTCGACCGCCTACAACGCGTCGGCGACGGCGTGTACCGGACCACGCAGCCGATCCCGGTCTACGGCAAGTGGAAGGCCATGCTGCGGATGGAGAACGGCCGCGCCGTCGTGGCGAGCCCGATCTTCCTGCCCGCGGACCCGGCCATCCCGGCCAAGGGCCAGCCGGCGACGGCGCACTTCACGCGCCCGTTCGTGAGCGACAAGTCGATCCTGCAGCGCGAGGCGCGCGGCGGGTCGGTCGGCCTCCAGCTTCCGGCCTACGGCCTGCTGCTGGCCATCGTCGCTGCCTGGCTCGTCGCCCTCGGGTTCGGGCTGCGCCGGCTGCTGCGCACCGCGGGCGAGCCGTACCCCGACGAGGGGCTAGGAACTCGGGCAGGGGAAGGCGCGGAACGAGACGTGCCGCGCCCCGCGGTCGGCGCGCAGGCGTAGCCGGTCGCGTTCCGGGTCGCGGCTCTGCGTGAAGCCGCGGCCCGTCGTGCAGGCGCCGCGCGGGTAGGCGGGTGCCGGGGCCACCACGACGGTGGGCCCGCTCCCGCGCGGCGTGTAGCTCAGGCTGAACACGCCGGTCCGCGGGTCGAAGGACCATCGCGCGCCGCTGCCGGCGATGCGCTCGGGGTACGCGCGCGCGAGCACCCCCACCTTGGCCCGCTTGACCCGGCCGTCGACGGCCACGATCGACTCGGCGTCGGCTCCGCCGGGCCCGGCCGACGAGCTCGTGGTCGGGTCGTCGTAGGTCTTGTACTGCCAGTAGAGCCAGCCCTCGCCGGCCGCGTCCTCGTCCGCGGTCACCCGCCGCAGCGTGGCGAGGTCGTCGGTGGCGCCGAACTCGGTCTGCAGCGCGGCGACGTCGTTGTGGCGCGCGCTGGCGATCGCGTTGCCGACGGCCTGGCGCTCCTGGGCGGGGCAGCTCACGCCGGCGCGCAGGTCGGGCGAGCAGTACACGTGATGCGAGAGCCCCTGGTTCGGATAGGGCCACTCGGGCCCGTCGGGCGACCCGATCAGGAACGGGTAGCCGAAGTTCACGGTGGGCGAGTCCTCGTAGAAGGCCGGGTGCTTGGGGTCGGCCGCGTGCAGCGCGGGCACGAGCTGGTCGTAGAGCGGCATGAGGAACTGCGTGGCCACCGGCGGTTCGGGCGGCAGGCCGCAGGGCGGGCCGAGCTGGAATTCACACGAGGGCTCGTTGAAGAGGTCGTAGCCGAGCACGGCCGGGCTGCCGGCGAAGCGCTGCGCCAGCGCGGTGAAGGCGCGCACGTACTCGGTGCGGATGCCGTCGCGGTCGGTCCAGAAGCTCGTGAACGCGCGCCCCACCGCCGGCGAGGCGTAGTTGAGCGCGAAGTCGCCCGCGGCGGGCGTGAACGGGATGCCGTCGTCCAGGACCGCCCACTCCGGGGCGCCCTCGCCGGTGAAGCGCTCGGCGTAGAGGTCCTGGTGCATGTCGAGCAGCACCCAGAAGCGCTCCCGGGCCGCCAGCGCGACGATCGCCTGCAGGTGGTTGATGTAGTCCTGGTCGATCTGGCCCGGCTGAGGCTCCAGGCCGGCCCAGATCACGCCGAGCCGGATCGTGTTGAAGCCCCACGAGCGCATGCGCCGGAAGTCCGCCGCGGTCAGCGGCGGGTAGTACGGCGGACGCTTGAACACGGTGTTGGCGCCGTGGAGGATCACCTGGCGCCCGCGGGCGTCGACGATGCGGTTGTGCTTCACCGACAGCGGGTCGGCGGCGGCGGTGGCAAGAGCGGGCGCCGCGAGCGCGATGGCCAGGGCGGCGACCAGCGCTCTAGCCCACATCCGTGAGCTCCTTGGTATACGAGCTCAGGACGTCGGGGCCGGCGTCGGTGACGACGGCCAGGTCCTCGATCCGCACGCCGAAGCGCCCGGGCAGGTAGACGCCGGGCTCGACCGTGACCACGTTGCCCGCGGCGAGGTGCTTGTCGCCCTTCTTGGACAGCGTCGGCCCCTCGTGGACCTCGAGCCCCACGCCGTGGCCGAGCCCGTGCCCGAACTCGTCGCCGTGGCCGGCCTCGGCGATGAGGTCGCGGGCGACCGCGTCGACGGCCTTGCCCTCGGGCCCGGGCCTCACCGCGTCCAGGGCGGCGCGCTGCGCGCGCAGGACCAGGTCGTAGACGGCGCGCGCCTCGTCCTCGACCGGGCCGGTGGCCACCGTGCGCGTGCAATCCGAGCAGTAGCCCTGGTAGCGGGCGCCCCAGTCCACCACGACGAGCGCGCCCGCGGGGATCTCGACGTCGCGCGGCTCGGCGTGCGGGAGCGCGCCGTGCGGGCCGGCGGCGACGATGGTGGGGAACGACGGTTCGGCGTCGCGGTCGCGCATGGCGTCCTCCAGCGCGCGCGCCACCGCGCGCTCGGTGCGCCCGGCCAGGCCCTGGTGCAGCACCTCGCGCAGGGCTTCGTCGCCGAGGCGAGCGGCGGTGCGCACGAGCGCGAGCTCGTCGGCGTCCTTGACCGCGCGCAGGTCCTCGATCACGCCGCCAGCAGCCACGAGCTCGACCTGGTCGCCCAGCAGCTCGCGCAGCCGGCCGTGGGTGCGCACCGAGGTATTGGCGTCGTCGAAGCCGAGCTTGAGCGGGCGGCGCTCGGGCAGGGCGTTGCGCCCGTCCTCGAGCAGGTCGCGCTCCCCGCGGCGGCGGTCGAAGGCGGGGCGGACCTCGTGGTCGGCCTGCTCGACGTAGCGGAAGTCGGTGATGAACACGCGCAGGTCGTCGCCGACCAGGGCCAGCCCGTTGGTGCCGGTGTAGCCGGTCAGCCAGCGCAGGTTGAACTCCTCGACCACGAGCAGGGCGTCGAGCTCGCGCTCGGCCACGACGGCGGCGACGGCGTCGGCGCGTGCGCTCACTGCAGCGCCTCGCGCAGCCGCTCGAGTGCCTCGCGGTACCCGTCCACGCCCTTGCCCTTGATGCGGGCCAGGCACAGGTCGCCGATGACCGAGAGCTTGCGCCAGTCCTCGCGCGCGTCCACGTCGGAGAGGTGGACCTCGACCGACGGCAGGGCCGTGATCTCCAGCGCATCGCGGATCGCCCACGCGTAGTGCGTCCACGCGCCGGGGTTGAGCAGGATGGCGTCAGCCAGCCCGTCGAGCCGGTGCAGCTCCTCCACGAACTCGCCCTCGAAGTTGCTCTGGAAGAAGCGGGTCTGCAGGCCGAGCTCGGCCGCCATCTCGCTGACCTCGCGCTCGAGCTCGGTCAGCGAGAGGGTGCCGTAGATGTCGGGGTCGCGACGGCCGAGCATGTCGAGGTTGACCCCGTGCATGACCTGGATGCGGTTGTGGGCAGTGCTCATCCGCGCGCGGCCGCCAACTCTGTCACGGCGGCGCGGACTTCGCGGTCCGGGAGCGCGGCGCCCGGGCGCACGTCGCCCGGCGCGTGGACGACGACGAACGGCACCGGCCCCTCCCCCACGCGCTTCTTGTCGCGCGCAGTGGCCTGCAGGACGGCGTCGACGTCGGCCTCCAGCGCCGTGGGCAGGCCGGCGGCCTCGAGCAGCTCGCCCACCTCCTCGCGCAGGTCGTCCAGGCCGGACAGGCGGAGCGCGGCCAGCAGCCCGAGCCCGACCGCCTCCCCGTGGCGGTAGCGCGCGTAGCCCGTGGCGGTCTCGATCGCGTGGGCGACGGTGTGGCCGAGGTTGAGGACCTGGCGGCGGCCGTCGTCGCGCTCGTCCTGGGCCACGACGCGCAGCTTGGTCAGGGCGCAGGCGGCGATGACGTCGTCGTCGGTGACCGACGCGCCCACGCGCACGCGGTCCCACAGGCGCCCACCGGCGATCAGCGCCGTCTTGACCACCTCGGCGTAGCCGGCAGCGCGCTCCTGCGGCGGCAGCGTGTGCAGGGTCTCGGGGTCGACGAGAACGGCGGCGGGCTGGTGGTAGGCGCCGACGTAGTTCTTGGCCTCGGTGAGGTCGACGCCGGTCTTGCCGCCGTAAGCCGAGTCGACCTGGGCGACCACCGTGGTGGGCACGTGCACGATCGGCACGCCGCGCTGATACGTCGCGGCGCAGAACCCGGCCAGGTCACCGACGACGCCGCCGCCGAGCGCGACCACGTGGTCGGTGCGGGTCAGGCCCGCGCGCACGAGCTCGGTCCACACGATCTCGGCGTGAGCCACGGTCTTGGACTGCTCGCCGGGCATGATGCTCACGCGGCCGGCCAGCGGCTCGACCCGGTCGGCGAAGAGCCGGCCCACGGCGCCGTCGGTGACCAGGAAGCGCCGACCGTCGGCGGGCCAGCCGTCCGCGGGGTCGCCGAGCAGGCCGTCGCGCAGCAGCACCGGGTACTGGGCCGAGGTCGACCAGGCCCACAGCAGCCGGGTGCCCTCGGGGCGGCCGGCGAGGTCGACCAGCGCGGGCAGCGCCCGCAGCACGGTGTCGGGCGACCGGTTGAGCACGACGGCGTCGGCGGCGGTCTCGTAGGCGCCCTGGCGATCGTGGAAGAGGCGCGCGAAGGCGTCGGCGTCGCGGGCCAGCGGGCGGTCGTCGCCCTCGTCCGCGGCCCGGGTCCAACACGTGTCGACGTCGACGTCGAGCCAGACCACGAGATGGCGGCGCAGCGTCTCGCGCACGCGCTTGGACCCCAGGGCGCCGCCGCCGAGCGCGACCACCGACCCGGGCGCAGCCTGGTCGAGCGCGTGCGCGACGGCGACCTCCTCGCGCAGCCGGAACGCCTCCTCGCCCTGCTCGGCGAAGAAGTCGGGGATGCGCACGCCGAGCTCGCGCTCGAGCACGGCGTCGGTGTCGACGGGCGCGACGCCCCAGGCCTCGGCCACCGTGCGGGCGGCGACGGTCTTGCCTGCGCCCATGAAGCCGGCGAAGACGAGCACGCGGTCGGTCAGCGGCGACGCCACTCGATGCGCTCCTCGTAGGCGCGCAGGGCGGCGAGCACGTCGTCGATGTGGTCGCCGCCGAACTTGCGGCGGTAGGCGTCGGCGAGCACGAAGGCAACCATCGCCTCGCCCACCACGCCGGCCGCGGGCACGGCGGTGGAGTCGGTGCGCTCGCGCAGGGCCTGGGCCGGCTCCTTCGTCTCGGTGTCGACCGAACGCAGCGGCTTGGTCAGCGTGGAGAGCGGCTTCATGGCCACCCGCGCGACGAGCGGCTCGCCGGTGGTCATGCCGCCCTCGAGGCCGCCGGCGCGGTTGGTCTCGCGGTGGTAGCCGCGCTCCTCGGTGAAGAAGATCTCGTCGTGGGCCTGTGAGCCGTAGGTGCCGGCGAGCGAGAAGCCCTCGCCGAACCCGACCGCCTTCATGGCTTGGATCGACATCAGGGCGCCGGCCAGGCGGCCGTCCAGGCGCTCCTCCCAGGAGGTGTGCCCGCCCAGGCCGGGGACGAGGCCGAACGCCCGCACCTCGAACAGGCCGCCCAGCGACTCGTTCTGTTTGCGCATCACGTTGATCTCCTCGACCATCGCCTGAGAGGCCTCCTCGTCCAGGCAGCGCACCGGCGACTCGTCTACACGGTCGAAGTCCTCCGGGCGCAGGCCGCTGCCCTCGGGGGCGCTGACCTGGCCGATCTGGACGACGTGCGAGAGAACCTGCACGCCCAGCGCGCGCAGGAAGGTCTTGGCCAGCGCCCCGCCGGCCACGCGCGCGGCGGTCTCGCGCGCGCTTGCGCGCTCGAGGACGTTGCGCACGTCGTCGTGGCCGTACTTCTGGATGCCGGCAAGGTCGGCGTGGCCGGGCCGCGGGAGGTGGACCTCGGCGACCTCGGCCTCCACCGGCCACGGATTCATCCGCTCCTCCCAGTTGGCGTAGTCGCGGTTGGCGACCTGCAGGGCGATCGGGCTGCCGAGGGTGCGGCCGTGGCGCAGGCCGGCGGTGACGGCCGCGGAATCGGACTCGATCTTCATCCGCCCACCGCGCCCGTGGCCCAGTTGGCGGCGCGCGAGGTCGCGGTTGAGGTCGTCGGGCGTCACCTCGAGCCCGGCGGGGAGGCCCTCGACGATGCAGGTGAGGCCGGGCCCGTGTGACTCCCCGGCGGTGATGAGGCGGAGGCTCATGCGCCCGGGAACTCTACGAACCGGGTCCCGGCTGGTTTGCTTCGCTCCGAACGCAACCAAGCGTTTACTCTGCTTTGACGGCGCGTCGTTACAAAACGGCTGTCCCGCTGGGCGCGCCTTCCGAGGCGCGCTTTTTCGAACGAAAGGCATTTGTGACCGACGAGCAGCAGCCCCACCTCCGACCGGCCGGCGACCCGGAGGACGCCCGGCAAGCGCTCGAGGCGGCCCTCTTCGAGGTCAAGCGCGTGATCGTGGGACAGGACGGGATGCTCGAGCGCGTGTTCGTCGCGCTGCTCGCGGGCGGTCACCTGCTGCTCGAGGGCGTTCCCGGCCTGGCCAAGACGCTGACCATCAAGACCGTGGCCGAGGTCCTCGGCGGGACCTTCAAGCGGATCCAGTTCACCCCCGACCTGGTGCCGGCCGACCTCGTCGGCACGCGCATCTACCGCCCCGACACGGGCGGGTTCGACACCGAGCTCGGACCGGTGTTCTGCAACTTCCTCCTTGCCGACGAGATCAACCGCGCGCCCGCGAAGGTGCAGTCGGCGCTGCTGGAGGTCATGCAGGAGAGCCAGGTGACGATCGGCCCGCAGACCTACCCGGTGCCGGATCCATTCCTGGTCATGGCGACGCAGAACCCGATCGAGTCCGAGGGCACCTACCCGCTGCCCGAGGCCCAGGTCGACCGGTTCATGTTCAAGGTCGTCATCGACTACCCGACCGAGGGCGACGAGCTCACGGTCGTCGACCGCTCGCTGCGCCCCGGCGATCAGGTCGAGCGCGTCCTCAGCCCCGAGGAGCTGCACTCCTACCAGGACGCCGCCCGCCACGTGTACGTGGACCCCGAGGTCGCGCGCTACGCGGTGGCGCTCACCCTGGCCACGCGCGAGCCCGAGCGGGTCGGCCTGCAGCGCCTGTCCGGCTACATCGAGTTCGGCGCCTCCCCGCGCGCCTCGATCAACCTGGTCCACGGCGCCCGCGCGCTGGCGCTGCTGCGCGGCCGCAACTACGCGCTGCCGATCGACGTCCAGGCGCTGGCCTACGACGTGCTGCGCCACCGCATGGTGCTCACCTACGACGCGCTGGCCGAGGAAGTCACCACGGACGCGATCCTCGACCAGGTCGTGCAGGTCGTTCCCCGCCCGAAGAGCGTCGTGCGCGAGGCCGTCGCGTGACCCTCCCCCAGGTCCGGGACCGCACCCCGGATCGGCCGGGACCGGGCCCGACGCCCGCCGGCCTGCTGCGCGCGCTCGATCTGACGCTGGCGCGCCGGGTCCAGGGGGTCATGCCCGGCGAGCACCGTGCGCCGGGCATCGGCGGCGGCATCGAGCTCGCCGCCATCCGGCCGTACGTGCCGGGCGACGACGTGCGCGAGATCGACTGGAACGTGACCGCGCGCATGCGCGAGGCGCACGTGCGCGTGCCCGTGGCCGAGCGGGCGCTGACCACCTGGCTGCTGATCGACAACTCCGCCTCGATGCACTTCGGCACCGCCGACCGGCGCAAGACCGACGTCGCCGAGGGCGTGGCGCTGGTCATCGGCCAGCTGGCGAGCAAGCGCGCCAACCGCCTCGGTGTCTACGCCTTCGGCGGACACGAGCCGATCACGCTGCCGCCGCGCCAGGGCCGCACGGGCCTGCTCGGCCTGCTCATCGCCCTGCGCGAGGAGCCGCCGGCCGAGGGCGGCGGCCGCACCTCGCTGGGCGCGGCGCTGCGCCGCGCCGGCGGCATGGCCCGCCAGGGTGGCCTCGTCGTCCTCGTCTCCGACTTCCGCGGGCCGCAGGACTGGCTCGACCCGCTGCGGGCGCTGCGCGCCCGCCACTCCGTGCTCGCCGTCGAGGTCCGCGACCCGCGCGAGCTCGAGCTCCCGGCCATGGGCGTGCTCGCCCTCGTCGATCCCGAGACCGGTCGCCAGATCCAGGCCGACACCCGCTCGCGCAAGCTGCGCGAGCGCTTCGCCGCCGCGGCGGCCGAGGAGCGCCGCCAGGTGGCCCAGCTCCTGCGTGACGCGCGCGTGGACCACGTGGTGCTGTCGACCGCGGGCGAGTGGCTGCGGCCGCTGGCCAAGCGCGTGGGACGGGGACTGCGATGAGCTTCCAGTGGCCGCTCGTCCTGCTCGGGCTGCTGATCATCCCCGTGCTCGCCGCGGTCTATCTGCTCATGCAGCGGCGGCGCACGAAGTACGCGGTGCGCTTCACCAACGTCGACCTGCTGGCCAACGTCGTCGCCAAGACGCCCAGCTGGCGGCGCCACGTCCCGGCGGTGCTGCTGCTGCTCTCGACCGCGCTGCTCATCTTCGCCCTGGCCCGCCCGCGGGTCGAGGCGTCGACCACGCGCGAGCAGGGCGCGATCATGCTCGCCACCGACACGTCGGGGTCGATGACCGCGACCGACGTCAAGCCCGACCGCATGACCGCGGCCCGCAACGCGGCCAAGCAGTTCGTGGGCAAGATCCCCAAGCAGGTGCGGCTCGGGCTCGTGACCTTCGACCAAGCGGCGCGGCTGCTGGTCAACCCGACCACGGACCGGACTCAGGTCAACAACGCGCTGGACTCGCTACAGGCGCAGGGCGGCACGGCGATGGGCGACGCGCTCAGCGTGTCGGTCAAGGCGCTGCAGAGCGCGTTCGGGCCCAGGGGGCTGAAGGTCAAGGCGGGCCAGAAGCGCGCGCCGGCCGAGGTCGTGCTGCTCTCGGACGGCAAGAACACGACCGGCGCGACGGACCCCATTGGCGTGGCCCAGACGGCCAAGAGGCTCGGCATCCGCATCAACACCGTCGCGCTCGGCACGCCGACCGGCACGGTTCAGGTGCAGGACAACCTCGGGTTCACCCAGACCATCCAGGTGCCGCCCGACCGGCCGACGCTGCGCCAGATCGCGCAGACCACGGGCGGGCGGTTCTTCAGCGCGCCGAACGCGAACCATCTGCAGCAGATCTACAAGGACCTGGGCTCGAAGGTGAAGGCCAAGCCGGTCAAGAAGGAGGTCTCCTTCGTGCCGGCGGCCGCGGCCATCGTGCTCATGCTCGCCGCGGGCGGCTTCTCGCTGCTCTGGTTCGGGCGCCTGCCCTAAAGGTTCCTAAGGATCGACCCGGTTGGGCGCGGGGGTACGTACCCCCGCCCATGACCCTCACCAACAGACTCCGCTTCCTCGCCGTCCTGGCTGCGTCGGCAGGGCTCGCCGCATCGCCCGCCGTCGCCGGCGCGCACACGGCCAAGAAGCGGCACCACCACAGCAGCATCCCGCAGCACAACGGCGGCGATCACGACGCCGACAACCGCGGCGGCCCCAGTGACGGCGACGGCAACATCTAAGGCCGTCGCCGGGGCGATCCTCGTCGCCGCGCTCGCGCTGGCGGGCTGCGGCGGCGGGGCCGCGGGGACGGCGCCGACGCGCTCCGTCCCCGCCGGGTGGACGACGCTGGCCCTGCCCGCCCGCACCGCGTCGCTGGCCTATCCGCCGGGTTGGCGCCCGATCGAGAGCGACCCGGGCACGGTCTCGGCGGCGACCATGGGCCGCGACGGCCTGATCGTCGGCTACCTCAACGCGACGCCGCGCCAGGCCAACGAGTCGCTGCGCAACTGGGCAACCTTCCGGCCGCGCCACAACGCGCAGGAAGGCGACCGCGACGTGCGCGTACTGCACGACACCACCGGCGTGCCCGTGGGCTCGGGCCGGGGCTCGTGCGTCGAGGACACCTACCGGACCGTGCGCGCGCACTACCACGAGGTCGCGTGCCTGGTCGACGGCCAGCGGGCGTCGACGGTCGTGGTCGCCGCGGCGACGACGACCGCGTGGCCGCGGATGGCCGGCGAGCTGCACCGGGCGCTCGCGGCCTTCCGCACCTAGGCGAGCAACCCCGCGACGCCGCCGAGCGCCAGGAACGGGCCGAGCGGGAGCGTGCTGCGACGCCCCGCGACGCCCACGGCGCTGGCCGCGAGCAGCGCGACCAGCAGCGCCGGGACCACGGACCCGCCCAGGTAGAGGCCCAGCACGGCGGCGAGCTTGACATCGCCCATGCCGAGCTCGCCGGGGCGCAGGAGCGCGGCGGCGAGGAAGAAGCCCCCGGCGCCGGCGGCCGCGGCCGCGTGGGTCGGCAGGGCGGCTGGCTCCAGGAGCGTCAGCAGCGCCACGCCGGCGACCGCGCCGGCCGCCGTGAGGGTGTTGGGGATGACCCGGCGCCGTGCGTCGATGACCGCGGCGGGAACGAGCACGACGAGCAGCGCCGCGGGCAGGAGCCAGCGCATGAGGCGGCCGACGCTAGGGCCGGTTCGGGCGCCCGGCGGGCGGCATGCGCGTTTCGGCACGCAGTTGCGACTACTCTCGGCAGGTGCTGCGCAGGATCTTGTGGTTCGTCGTCGGCCTCCTCGCGCTCGCCGTCGTGGCCGCCGCGATCATCCCCCGGGACGACACCCCGGAGCTGACGCCGACCCTCTCGACGCCCGAGCGTACGACGGTCAAGGTCGACATCGCCGCCTCGCCCCAGCGTCCGCGCACCATCCCCGCCCACGTCGGCGACCACCTCCTGCTCACGGTCGAGTCCGATGGCATCGACACCGTGACGATCCCGGCGCTCGACGAGACGCGCCCGGTGTCCTCGACCACTCCGGCGCAGTTCGACACCCTGCTCTCGCAGTCCGGGCGCTTCGACATCCGCATGCAGGACGCCAACAAGGTCGTCGGCGTCCTCGACGTCAAGCCGGCGTCCTAGTCGCCGTGGACGCCCGGTTCCCCGCCTTCGGTCGCCGCTTGGGCGTCGTGGCCGGCCGAGAACTTCCCCGTGCCCTCGCACCAGGGGCATTCGACCTCGTGCGGCTCGCCTCCGAGCGTCGACGTCAGCTTTCCGGTCCCGCGGCATGGCGGGCAGCGCTCACTCTCGTCGGGCATGAAGGGCGCGAGGATAGGGAACCTGTCCCGACATGCTGACCTGGGCCACCCTCAAGGACGCTGGGAAGCAGTTCGCGGACGACCAGCTCACCGACCGCGCGGCTGCGCTGACCTACTACGGGATCCTTGCCCTGTTCCCCGGGCTTATCGTGCTCGTGGCGCTGCTTGGCCTGATCGGGCACTACCCGGAGACCACGAACGCCCTGCTGGAGATCGTCGACAAGGTGAGCCCCGGCACGACTGCGGACACCTTCCGCGAGCCGCTCGACGAGATCGTGAAAGCCAAGGGCGGCGCCGGGGCGCTGTTCGGCATCGGCCTGGTCGTGGCGATCTGGTCGGCCTCGGGCTACGTCGGCGCGTTCATGCGGGCGCTGAACGCGATTCACGGGGTCAAGGAGCGGCGGCCGTTCTGGAAGCTGCGCCCGCTGCAGATCGTGCTGACGCTGGGCATGGTGCTGGCGCTGACCCTGGTCCTGGTCGCCTTGGTCATCACCGGGCCGCTGGCCAAGGCCGTGGGCGATGCCGTCGGACTGGGCGACACCGCCGTCGAGGTGTGGAACGTCGCCAAGTGGCCGGCGCTCGTCCTCGTCGTCATGGTCACCTTCGCGCTGCTGTACCACACCGCCCCCAACGTCCGGCCGCGCAAGTTCCGGCTCGTGACCTGGGGCAGCGTGATCGCCGTACTGGCCTGGCTGGGCGCGTCGGCCGGCTTCACGTTCTACGTGGCCAACTTCGGCCACTACAGCACCACCTACGGGTCGCTCGGCGCCGTCATCGTCTTCCTCATCTGGCTGTGGATCTCGAACCTGGCCCTGCTGCTGGGGGCCGAGATCGACGTTGTGCGCCAGCAGCAGCCGGTGACGACCGAGACCGAGCCCGCGCTGCGCCGCTCGGCCGCCTCCTCGCCCTAGGCGCTGCGGACGGCCTTCCGGGCGGCGCGCAGGACCTCGTCGTTGGAGGCGTTGTCGCTGGCGTCGTCGGCCAAGTGGGCGTAGGGAACGCTGCCGTCGGGGGCGACGATGAGCACGCCGCCGAGCTGGGCCGGGTGGCCCTTGGTGCGGGTCTGGAACAGGCCGGTGCGCAGGGCGCTCGCCGTCCCCTTGGCGACCACGCGCGGGCCCAGCAGCTCGTTGACGGTGGCGATCTTGGCCCCGGCGGCCTCGTAGGACTCGCGCGCCGGGTCGACGAGGACGCGCAGGCCCTCGACGTCGTTGGCGGCGATGAAGTCGCGCGCGTGCTCAGGCCTGCCCTGGCCAATCACCGCCAGCCCGACGCCGGCGGCCTCGAACGTGTCCCGGTCGCGATGCAACTGCACCGCGTGCTGGCGGCAGAACGTTCAGCCGTAGTGGCGCAGCCAGGCGAGGACCACCGGCCGGTCCGACCAGAGGTCGCCGAGGCGGACGTCCTTGCCGTCGGCGTCGTGGAGCACGAGGTCGGCCAGCGCGTCGGCCCGGGCGGGCGGACGGGTGTGCTGGCGGCTGGTGCTGGCTCCCAGGGGCACGGCGGCAAGGGTAGTCAGTGCGCGTGGCCGACATCGCCACTGCGCACCGTCACCCACGACTGCCAGGTGATGCGAAGGATGACCACGGTGATGCCGAGACCGATGAGCGGGTCGGCGATCGGCAACCCGATCGCGACGACGATCGCGCTGGCGATCACGGCCAGGCTCACGTAGGCGTCGGCGCGGGCGTGGTTGCCGTCGGCGACCAGGGCCGGACTGTGGAGGACGCGGCCGGCGCGGGTGCGGATCTGGGCGGCGAGCCAGTTACCGCCGAACCCGACCGCTCCCGCGGCCGCGAGCGCGAGCAGGTGCGTCGGTGTGCTCGGGTGGATGAGCCGGCTGATCGCTTCCACCCCGGCCACGCAGGCCGAGATGAAGATGGCGGCGACGACGAACAGGCCCGCGTAGCGCTCGGCCCGCGGCGAGCGCATGGCGAACGCGACCGCGAGCGGGATCGCCGTGGCGGCGTCGCCGAAGTTGTGGATGAGGTCGGCGAGCAGGGCGATCGAGTCGCTGGCCACGAAGATGATCGTCTGGACGATCGCTGTGGCCGCGAGCACCCCGAGCGAGAGCGCCACGGCGCGGATGCCCTTGCGCGAGCGCTTGATGCTCGGGTCGACGAGGCCGTGGGAGTGGGGATGGCTGTGCGGGTGGGCGTGGTCGGCCGTGCTCACGGCCGCTGAGGTTAGGCCGACCGCGCGTCAGTACCCGTGCCCGGTGTGCACCGGCCGCTTGACCGCCTCGCCCGCCGCGGTCTTGCGCAGGTCGCGGACCGAGTCGCGGATGTCGTCGGCCAGGGCGTCGGCGAGCTCGCGCGTCTGGTTGATCTTGACCAGCACACGGATGATGCGCTGGTCCTCGTTGGCCGGCGGCATCTTGTACGCGGGAACGAGCCAGCCGCGGCGCCGGGCGAGCTCGCCGACGAGCTCGTCGGCGGTGAACGGCTCGCCCTCGCGCACGCGCGCGATGATCAGGGGCAGGCTCGGCTTGCCGCCGACGATCTCGAGCGCGTCGGTCTCCTGCGCGCGCTTGGCCAGGTGGTCGGCGTTGGCCTGCATCGTCCGCGCGGCCGCCCTGTAGCCCTGCTTCCCGAGGCGGATGAACACGTAGTACTGGGCGTGCACGAAGGCCGAGCTGCCCGAGAAGTTCAGGGTGAAGGTGGCGTCCCGCTCGCCCAGGTAGTCCTCGTAGAAGACGAGGTCCTCGGGGAGCTGCTCGCCGTCGCGGAACACCAGCCAGCCCACGCCGGGGAACACCTGCCCGAACTTGTGCCCGGAGACGTTGATCGACTTCACCGACTTGAGGCGGAAGTCCCACGCGTAGTCGGGGTCGGAGAACGGGAACACGAACCCGCCGCTGGCGGCGTCGACGTGCATGGGCACCTCGAGGTCGCGCTCGTCGCGCAGGGTGCGCAGCATCTCGTCGATGCCGGGGATGTCGTCGCACTCGCCCGTGAACGTCGTGCCGGCGACGGCGACGACGCCGATGGTGTTGTCGTCGATGTGCGGCTCGAGGTCCTCGGGGCGCATGACCGAATGGCCCTTGGCGACGTCGATCTTGCGCGGCTCGACGTCGAAGTAGCGGCAGAACTTGTCCCACACGACGTGCACATCGGCCCCGTAGACCAGGTTGGGCTTGTCGTCGGGCCGGCTGGCCTTCTTGCGCGCCTGCTTCCAGCGCCACTTCATGGCCAGCGCCCCGAGCATGACGGCCTCCGAGGAGCCCTGGCACGCCGCGCCGGGCTCGTCCGGGTCGCCGTCGCCGTGGAAGAGGTCGTGGAGCATGCGCACGCAGCGGCGCGCGATCTCCGCCGTGCGCGGGTACTCGGCGTGGTCGATGAAGTTCCGGGGGAGATTGGCGTCGATGATGAGCCGCGCC
>Ga0207708_10000114_pt1 | contig 61971 bp, 64 predicted proteins | sample KBSK5101metaG_FD_184340 | JGI IMG/M metagenome (GOLD analysis project Ga0207708, IMG submission 184340) | Corn, switchgrass and miscanthus rhizosphere microbial communities from Kellogg Biological Station, Michigan, USA - KBS K5-10-1 metaG... | ecosystem: Host-associated > Plants > Roots >... | reverse complement strand
AAGCGGGCTCGGCGGGCAAGGACACGCGCGGCATGATCCGCAACCACCAGTTCGACAAAGTGGAGATCCTGCAGGTCGTGCACCCCTCGAAGTCCTATCAGACGCTCGAGGAGCTGACCGGGCACGCGGAGACGATCCTGAAGAGGCTGGAGCTGCCTTACCGCGTGATGTCGCTCTCGACCGGCGACCTCGGCTTCTCCAGCGCGAAGACCTACGACCTCGAGGTCTGGCTACCCGCCCAGAATGCCTACCGCGAGATCTCTTCGTGCTCGAACTTCGAGGCGTTCCAGGCGCGGCGCATGCAGGCGCGCTTCCGCAACGACAAGGGCAAGCCCGAGCTGGTGCATACGCTGAACGGCTCAGGCCTCGCGGTCGGTCGCACGCTGGTCGCAGTCCTGGAGAACTATCAGAACGCAGACGGCTCGGTCACGATCCCTTCGGCGCTGCGTCCGTACATGCCCGGAGCGGAGAAGCTCACGCCGCCCTGATAAAATCCGTCCCTTGCTCGGCCGCGGAGAGATGGCAGAGTGGTCGAATGCGGCAGACTCGAAATCTGTTGTACCCTTTCGGGTACCGGGGGTTCGAATCCCTCTCTCTCCGCCACTTCCCCATCATCAGAAAGAGGAAGTAGCTAGAAGAACTAGAACGAGGGCTGGCTGCAGCCGTGCTCGACATCATCGACCCTGCCGTCATCGGCGGCACCCTGGCCGGAATCCTGTTCGTCGGTATCATCGTCGCGCTCGCGACCGGGCGCTGGATCGGCAAGCGCACCATGGCCCGGCACGGGCTCACGACGTTGTCGAACGTCGGTTCGCTCGAGACCGCGGTGTTCGCGCTTCTCGGCCTGATCATCGCCTTCACCTTCTCGGGGGCCCTCACGCGCTTCGACACGCGCCGCGCGCAGATCGTCGACGAAGCGAATGCGATCGGCACGGCCTACCTGCGCATCGACCTGGTTCCGGCGTCGGTCCAGCCGAAGCTCCGGGAGACGTTCCGCAGCTACGTCGACTCCCGCATCGAAACCTACCGCCGGCTACCCGATCTCGCCGCGGCCAAGGCCGAGCTCGCGCATTCGCAGGAGCTGCAGGGCCACGTCTGGTCGCAGGCGCAGGCGGCGGTGCGCATGCCTGGAAGCCCGCCCATGGCGGAGCTGCTCGTGATACCCGCGTTCAACGAGGTGTTCAACTTCACGACCATCCGCACGTCCGCCACGCTGATGCATCCGCCGGTGATCGTCTACGCCATGCTGATCGGGCTGGCGCTCGCCTCCGCGTTCCTTGCCGGGTACCAGACCGCGGGCGAAAAGGCGTACGACTGGGTGCACCAGCTCGCCTTCGCCGGCACCGTCGCCTTCACCGTCTATGTGGTCCTGGACATCGAATACCCGCGCCTGGGGTTCGTGCGCCTCGACGCCTTCGACCAGGTCCTCGTCAACGTCCGCCAGGGAATGAAATAGGCGCTCGGCATGTTGCCCGACAGGATTTGTCGATGATGAGAGCGCCGCCGACACGCGGCACGGTTCCGGATTACCTGCGCGAAGCTGAGGCGCGCGGGGCGGTACCTGCCGGGTACAGGGTCCTCGGCCTCGAACCCCTGACCGGCGGGCGCACCGGCGCGCGGGTCATCGCTATCCGACGGGGTTACGTGCTGAAAATGCTGCCACGTAACACCTGGCGGGTCGCGGCCATGCAAGCTCCTGACGCTGGAGAGGGGCCGCTATGGCTGAGCGGCGCCACGCGCGAGCTTCCCGCGCCGGTTGCGTGTCCGACGGTCGACGTAGCGGTCCACGTAGACAACGACGAGTGGTGGATGCTAATGCGCGACGTGTCGGATGGCATCCGGCCGCGCGGGGCCTTCACAGAGAGCGACGAGCGGGTGCTTCTGGCTGCGATTGCGCGCTTGCATGCGCACTACTGGGACGGGCGCAATAGCCTCGACAGGCTGCCGCTCGCTCCGGTCCGCGGCACCACGGCGGCTTTGGCCGATCCCATTGCCTTCGCTGCAGGGCGCGCGGAGCCGGCCGCGGACTGGGTGCCACGGTGCGTCGAGGATTTCATGCCGCTCAAGCTGCTGTTGCCCAAGTTCCTCGAGATGCTCGATCCCGGTGACGCCGACTTCTTCATCCAACTCGCTTCGGAGCGCTCATGGCATCGAGGACTCGACGATGCCACCCCGACGCTCAACCACGGTGACCTCCGGCGCGCGAATATTGCCGTCTCTGGCAAGACGGTCACGCTGTTCGACTGGGAGTTCGCATCGCGTGCGCCCGCTGCCTGTGATTTGCAACACCACTGGTTCCTGCACTTCTGGGCCTACCCGCCTGGAGACGGCCACCCACCCGAAGCTCGTGCGCCGCTGCGCGATTTCTACCTGGCCGAGCTCGAATCGGTGCTGGGACGGCCGATCGACCGCGAGGAGTTCGAGCGGACCTGGGACCTTGGCTGGCTGCGGGTCATGTCGATGCTCGGCTTCATCCTAGGGGACGCCCCGAATCCATCGGCGCCGGAAGCGCGTCATCGAGCAAAGGCGGCGATTGCGCTTGCCCGCGCAATCCTGGATGCGTGAACGCGCGCGCCTGTACGGCTACTTTCTGACCGCCGGGTCGGTGCGACGGAACTGGTTGTAGTACGAGCGCACCCAGACGACGTACTGCTGGGTTTCGGGATAGGGCGGGATGCGGCGCCCGTGCTTGAGAACCGCGCCCTCTCCGGCGTTGTACGCGGCGAGCGCGAGGCTCAGGTTGCCGTCGAACATCGCCATCAGGTCGCGCAGGTAGCGCACGCCGCCGTCGACGTTCTGCGCCGGATCGAACCGGTTTTCGACGCCGTAGCGCATCGCGGTCTCGGGCATGAGCTGCATCAGCCCGGCGGCGCCCTTCGGCGACACGGCCTTCTCGTCGAAGTTGGACTCGACCCGGATCACGGCGCGCACGAGGAGAGGGTCGACGCCGTGTCGCCGCGCGATGGCGTCGATCGGGTGCTCGTTGACGAGGCCGAGGCCCGGCGTCGCCGGCGGAAGGAGCGGCTGATCGGTGATCAGGAGCGAGCCGTCGGGCTGAACCAGGGTAAAGATCTCGGCGCCTGCCGCCGGCGCGAGCAACACGAGCGCGACCGATGCGAGCGCGGCGAGCCGCCTCACGCGCCACCAACCGTCTTCGTATTCGAAGCCCGCAATCTACCTCCCCGAGTCGGCGGCCACCGCACATTCGTGATTTCGAGGGGGCGGCGCACCGCTTGCAGCCGGGGAATCATGCCACAGCGAATTCGTTCGGCACCATATGGGACTAATAGAGGACTAAGGCCGACGCCCGGGCACCGGCGAACCGGTGCGACCGGAAATCAAATCCATACATGAGCTTGTAGTTCACCTCTGCGAAAATCGGTCAATGGCCGCAAACTCGCTGCAAGTCCAGTTCGATCCCGCGTCGGCACGCTTCGGCGCCGCGCGCTCGCAGAAGCGTCTCGAAGACGACCGGCTGCTCGCCGGCAAAGGGCTCTTCAGCGACGACCGCGAATTCCCCGACCAGGCGTGGCTGGTCCTCGTGCGCTCGCCTCATGCGCACGCGAAGATCGCCAGGGTCGACTTGTCGGAGGTCCGGAGGCAGAAAGGCGTGGTCGCCGCCTGGTCCATGGCCGACCTGCGCACGGATGGCGTGGGCCACATTCCGTTTCCGCCGGCATTCAAGCGCGCGGACGGCTCGCCGATGGCGGCGCCGCCCCGCACGCCCCTCGCGGAGCTCAAGGTGTATTACGTCGGCCAGCCCGTCATCGCGGTGGTCGCTAAGAGCCGCAACCAGGCGCAGGACGCGGCGGAGCTCGCCGTCGTCGAGTACGAGGAGCTGCCTTCGGTCGTCGATGCACGCGCGGCGGTTGCGCGAGGCGCACCGCTTGTCTGGGATGAGGCCGGCGGGAACATAGCCGCCGAGGCGTCCTATGGCGAGCCTGAGCAGGTGGCAAAAGCATTCGCTGCGGCAGTGCACGTCACGGAGCTGGAGCTGCACAATCAGCGCGTCATCGCCATGGCGATGGAGCCGCGCGCATGCATCGGCGTCCTCGACGGCGCGCGCACCACGCTCTATACACAGAACCAGACCCCGACCGGGGCGCGCGAGCTCCTGGGCGCGGTGTTCAAGCGCAAACCCGAGGAGTTCCGTGTCGTCAACGGCGACATCGGCGGCGGCTTCGGCATGAAAACCGGGCTCACGCCCGAGGACGCGCTGGTGTGCTACGCCGCGCGCAAGCTCGGCCGCCCGGTGCGCTGGCGCGGCGAGCGCAGCGAGGAGTTCCTCGCCGCGCACATGGGGCGCGATCAGCATGTCACGGCGAGCCTAGCGCTGGATCGAGAAGGCCGCATTCTCGCGCTTCGCACAGTCGCGCTCGCGAACATCGGGGCGGTGCCGGTCGGCTCCTCCGCCATCATCCCGCTGCAGCTCACCCCGAAGGTGCAGACCACGGTGTATCGGGTGCCCGCCGTGCACTACCGCGTGCAGGCGGTGCTCACCCATACGATGGCAACCGGTGCATACCGCGGCGCCGGCCGTCCGGAGGCGAATTTCCTGATGGAGCGGCTGATGGAAAAAGCCGCCCGCGAGATGAAGCTCGATCCGGTGGAGCTGCGCCGGAGAAACTTCATCGGACCGACCGAGTTTCCGCATCGCACGCACCTCGGCGACCTGTACGACAGCGGCGACTTCGCCCGCATGCTCGAGCACGCGCTCGACGCCGCGGACGCGAATGGTTTCGAGAAAAGAAAAAACGAAAGTAAGGCAAAAGGCAAGCTGCGCGGGCGCGGCGTATCGGTCTATCTCGAGTGGACTGGCGCTATTCCCACGGAGACCGTCGACATCGAAGTCCAGGCGGACGGGACTGTCACCGTGTTTTCGGGCACGCAGGCGATGGGGCAGGGACTCGAAACCTCCTATTCGCAACTCGTGAACGAGCTGCTCGGGATCGAGGTTGCGAAAATCAGGATCGTGCAGGGCGACACCGACCGCGCCACCGGGGTGGGCAGCGTCGGCTCGCGCTCGGCGTTCGTCGGCGGGTCGGCGCTCGTTGCCGCGGGACGCAAGATGATCGCGCGCGGGCGCGAATTGGCCGCTGAAGTCCTCGAGGCGGCGGCTTCGGACCTCGACTTCCGGGACGGACGCTTCTCCATCGCCGGCACCGACCGCTCGATCGCCTTGGCCGAAATCGCCGAAGCGCAGGAGAGAAAGATCATTCGCGTATCGGCCACCGAGACGCCGTCGACGCCGTCGTGGCCGAACGGCGCGCAGGTCGTCGAGGTCGAGGTCGATCCCGAGACCGGCGAGACGGTCCTCGCCCGGATCGCGAGCTGCGACGATATCGGCCGCATCATCAACTACCCCATCGTCGAGGGGCAGGTGCACGGCGGCATCGCGCAGGGCGCGGGACAGGCGCTCTTCGAGGCGGCGTGCTACGACCGCGACAGCGGACAGCTCCTGTCCGGATCGCTCATGGACTACTGCGTGCCGCGGGCGGACCAGTTCCCGCCGATGCACGCGACGTTCGACGAAAGCGTTCCGTGCCGGACCAACCTCCTCGGCGTCAAGGGCTGCGGCGAGCTGGGCACCATCGGTGCGGCGCCTGCCGTGGTGCACGCCGTGCTGGACGCGCTGCACGAGCGCGGTGTGCTGCACCTCGAGATGCCGCTCACGCCGGAGAAGGTCTGGCGCGCCCTGCGGCGGACCTAGGTGCTATATTGGCCCGTTGCGCCCGGCCGGTCATGTACAGCAACGAAAACCGCGCACTCAACTACGCCATAGCGGCATCGATCGTGCTGCATGGCGCGCTGCTCTTCGGCATCGCGCAGCGCGATCGCCCGCGTCCGGCCGAGTCGCCGATGCCTTCGATCCTTGCGCGCCTGGTCGAAGCGCCCACAGCGGCGCCCGCCGCCGAGGCGCCGTCGCTTCAGGTACCGGTGAAGCCATCGCCGCGGGCCAAATCTGCGGCGCCGAAACGGCTCGCCCAGCCGGCGCCGGCGCCGACCCCGCAGCCCCTCGCGGAACCGACCATCGAGCAAGCACCAGTCGCCGAAGCCCAGGTGGAATCGGCCTCGCCGCAGCCGCCGGCACCGCCGGCAGAGGTGCTGGCCGCCCAGGCGCCAGCGTCCAACGCCATTGCAGGAGCACAGTCCGTGGGCGCGCCGCCTGCCGAGCCGGCGGTCGATCCTGGTTCGCTGGAGCGCTATCGCCTCGAGCTCAAGGTGGTCGCCGCGAAGTACAAGCGCTATCCGCGCACGGCGACCGACAACAACTGGAAAGGCGTCGTAGCGCTGCGCGTGGTCGTCGGGCCAGGCGGCCAGCTCGCGGCGCTCACGGTCACCAAGACCTCGGGCCACGAGGTGCTCGATCGGCAGGCGCAGGAGATGTTCAGGAGCGCCGCTGCCGACGTGCCTGTACCGCCAGTCCTGCGCGGCAAGCAGTTCGCCGTCGACGTCGCGGTGGATTACTACTTCACGGACTGACCTCGGGCCCAAAACGTCACCACGGGGTCGCCCAGAATGTCCACGCGCCGCGCTCGAACGCGTTAAGTGGATGGAAATGACCCCTAGCCCCTCGGTCCGGCATGTGTTCTTCGTGATGGCAACCGTTTTTGCCATTCAGGCGAGCGGCCAGGGTGCGCTCGAGGTCATTCCGCTGCGCCACCGCACCGCCGACCAGGTGCTCCCTGCGCTGCGCCCGCTGATGGAGCCGGGCGCGACGCTGACGGGACAGGGTACTCAGCTCATCGTGCGCACGAGCCCGGACAATCTTGCCGAGCTGAGGCGGGCGCTCGCCGACCTCGACCGCCCGCTTTCCCGGCTGCAGATCTCGGTGCGCTTCGAAGACGCGCTCGAGCGTGCGGCACAAGGCGTCGAAACGAGCGGACGCATCACCAACCGCGGCTCGAGCGTCGATGTGCGGGTGCAGGACCGCCAGAGCGCTGCGACCGGGCGGGTCGACCAGCGCGTGCAGGTGCTCGAAGGCGCTAGCGCGTTCATCTCGACCGGCCGGAGCACGCCGGTCTACGACGCTACCGGGCTCCGCGAAACTGCCACCGGCTTCGAGGCGATCCCTCGCCTTGCTGGCGGCGGCGTGCTCGTGGAGATTGCCCAGCGCCGCGACACGCCCGCACGCCAGCAGTCCCTGTCCACCACCGTCAGCGGCCGGCTCGGCGAATGGCTGGAGATCGGAGGCGCCGTCGAGGCCGCTTCCCGCGACGAAAGCGCGATCCTCTCCGCGCGGAGCAGCGCCAGCGCCCGGACCGGGCGGGTCTGGCTCAGGGTGGACGAGCTCAAGCCTTGAAACAGGTTCTCGAACGCACGTTCGCCGCCGACGGGCCGTTTGCCGAGCACGTGCCAGGCTTCAGGCTGCGGGCCGGGCAGCTCGAAATGTCCGAAGCGATCGGCGAGGCGATCGAAAACACCGCGGTCCTGGTGGCCGAGGCCGGTACCGGCACCGGCAAGACCTTCGCCTACCTGGTGCCGGCGCTTCTCGCCGGCGGCAAGGTCATCGTTTCCACCGGAACCAAGACGCTGCAGGACCAGCTCTTCGATCGGGACCTGCCGGCGGTGCGCGCGGCGCTCGCCTCGGGGGCGACCATCGCGCTGCTCAAGGGACGAGCCAACTACGTGTGCCTCTACCGCCTGCGGCGCGCCGCGCGCGAGGGCCGCTTCGCCACGCGCGACGAGCCAGCCCAGATCCGCAAGATCGAGCGCTTCGCCGCGGTGACGACGAGCGGAGACCGCGCCGATCTCGCCGACGTGCCGGAGGACGCGCCGGCGTGGGCGCACGCAACCTCGACGCGCGAGAACTGCCTCGGCCAGGGCTGCCCCGACTACAAGGACTGCTTTGTGATGCGCGCACGCAAGAACGCGCTCGCTGCCGACGTGGTCGTGGTGAACCATCATCTCTTCTTCGCCGACCTGGTGCTGCGCGAGGAGGGGATCTCGGAGCTGCTGCCCGCGTGCAACACCGTGATCTTCGACGAGGCGCACCAGCTTCCCGAAACCGCGCGCATGTTCTTCGGCGAAGCGCTCTCGAGCGCGCAGCTCGTCGAGCTCGCGCGCGACGTGCGCCTGGAGCTGCGCGCAGCCGGCGGCGCCTCTCCCGAGCTCGATCGGGTGGCGGCGCGCCTCGAGAAGGCGGCGCGCGACCTCCGGCTGGTGTTCGGCGAAGCCGGCGCGCGGCTCGCGTGGGCACAGGCGCTGCGGCTGCAGGCATTCGGCGACGCCTTGGCGAAGCTCAATTCGGCGCTCCAGGTCCTGGAGCAGGCGCTCGCGGCGCAGGAAGGCCGCGCCGAAGGGCTCGACGCCTGCGCGCGCCGTGCGAGCGCGGCGCGTCACCTGCTCGTGAGGCTGCGCGAGACCGAGGTGTCCGCGGAGGTGCGCTGGGTCGAGGTCTTCAGCCACGCGGTGCAGCTCCACGTGACGCCGCTGTCGTCGGCGGAGCTCTTCCGGCGCCAGATGACCGACCATCCGCGCGCTTGGATCTTCACTTCGGCGACCCTCGCCGTGGGCGAGGACTTCGGCCACTTCACGCGCGAGCTCGGCGTGCCCGACGCGGCCACCCGGCGCTGGGCGAGCCCGTTCGATTTTCCGCGCCAGGCGCTGCTGTACGTGCCTAAGGCGCTGCCCGAGCCGGGCGAGGCCGGCTTCACCGAGGCGGTGATCGAGGCGGCGCTGCCGGTCCTGCGCGCGAGCGAAGGACGCGCGTTTCTTCTTTTTACTACGCTGCGCGCGCTGCGCCGCGCCCATCAGATCCTCGAAGGAAAAATCGACTATCCGCTGCTGGTTCAGGGCACGGGCTCGCGCAGCCAGCTGCTGTCGCGCTTCCGCGCGCTGGGCAACGCGGTGCTGCTCGGCAGCCAGTCGTTCTGGGAGGGCGTCGACGTGCGCGGCGATGCGCTGTCGCTCGTCGTGATCGACAAGCTGCCGTTCGCGCCGCCCGACGACCCGGTCCTCGCCGCGCGCATCGAGGGCGTGCGCAGCGCGGGCGGCAACCCGTTCAACGAGCTGCAGCTGCCGCAGGCGGTGCTGCAGCTCAAGCAGGGCGCCGGGCGCCTCATCCGCGACGAAGCCGACCGCGGCGTGCTGATGCTGTGCGATCCGCGCCTAATCAGCAAGCCCTACGGCAGGCGCATCTTGCAGAGCCTGCCGCCGATGGCGCTCACGCGCGAGCTGTCGGCGGTGGAGCGCTTTTTTGCAGCTCGTCCTGCAGGTGAATCCGGATGATGTCCTCGAAGCTCGAGTCGGCGCGGAAGCCGTGGGCCAGCGCCCGGCTGGCGTCGAAGTTCTGCGGCCAGCCGCTCACGATGCGCTCGATGATCGGGTCGGGCGCGCGGCGGATGAGCTTCGCCGCCTGATCGCCGGCGACCCTGCGCAGCGCCTCGATTTCGTCGCCGACGGTGGCGCACACGCCCGGCATGCTCAGGTTTCTTCGCGTTCCCAGCTTCGCGGTGTCCAGCTGGGCGGCGTGGACGAGAAAGCCGACCGCGGCGCGCGGCGACGCGAACCAGTGACGCACGCTTTCTGACACCGGCAGCACCGCTTCCATGCCGGCGAGCGGCTCGCGGATGATGCCGGAGAAAAAGCCCGAGGCGGCCTTGTTCGGCTTTCCGGGGCGCACGCAGATGGTCGGCAGGCGGATCCCGATGCCGTCGAAGAAGCCGCGCCGGCTGTAGTCGGAGAGCAGGAGCTCGCCGATCGCTTTCTGGGTGCCGTAGCTCGTGAGCGGCGCGTTGAGGAACTCGTCGTCGATCGCCTCTGGAAACGGTGCGCCAAAGACCGCGATCGACGAGGTGAACACCACGCGCGGACGGTAATCGCCGGCGGCCGCGGCGTTTTCCGTGGCGCTTTCCTTGCGGATCGCCTCGAACAGCCGCCGTGTCCCGTCGAGGTTCACGCGGTAGCCCTTGTCGAAGTCGGCCTCGGCTTCGCCCGACACCACCGCGGCGAGGTGGAAGATGAGCCCCGGGCGCGCGGCAACCAGCCTCTCCGCCTCGCCGGGAGTGGACAGGTCCGAGACGATCGCCTTGTGCGTGCTTTCGAAGGGTACGACGTCGTGCAGAGTCAGCTCGGCGCCTTTTCCCTGTCCGGAAAGACGCTCCACCAGCTTGCGCCCGATCATGCCGGCCGCGCCGATAATGAGGGTGCCGCGCCTCACCACGCAATTACCAATTGGGGTCCCACAGGCGCCACCACGGCACGTCGACCTTGCGCGAGCCGCCCTTGAGGAAGATGCTGTTCGGGAAGTTGGTCCGCAGCACGCGGTCGGCCGAGTCGCGCAACTCGGTCATGCCGAGCGCGTCATACGCCTTGACCAGGATGGCCATCGCGTCCTCGACCGCGGGCGCCTGCGGATAGTGCTGGATCGCGTACTGCGCGCGGTTCGCGGCCGCCACGTACGCGGTGCGCTTCATGTAATAGCGTGCGACGTGAACTTCGTTCGCAGCGAGGGCGTTGACGAGGTAGCGCATGCGCAGCGCGGAGTCGGCCGCGTATTTCGATTCCGGAAAGCGCGTCACCACTTCCTTGAACGACTCGAAAGCCTCGCGCGAGGCCTTGGGATCGCGGTCGGTCATGTCGGGCGTGGTGACCGAGGTGAGGAAGCCCGTCAGGTCGTTGAAGTTGATCAGGCCCTTCAGGTAGTACGCGTAATCGACGTTGGGATGGTTGGGATAGAGCTTGATGAAGCGGTCGGCGGCGGCGATCGCCGAGGCGCGCTCGCCGTCCTTGAAATTGCAATACGCGACCTCGAGCTGCGCCTGCTGCGCGAAACGCCCATAGGGAAACCGCGCCTCGAGCTTCTCGAAGTACTTGATCGCCTTCGCCCACTCCTTGCTCGACATGGCGTCCTTCGCCTCGCCGTAGAGGCGCTGCGCGGACCAGCCGACGGTTTCGTCGTCCTCCTTGCCGGAAAAGAGCCCGCACCCGGCGAGGAGCAGCACGAGCAGGGAGAGAAGCGGGGCAAGAAGTAAACTTGTTCGCATGCGCGGCAAAAATTATAGCGTCGGCGAGGACGCGGACTGGGAGGAAAGCTTCGCCGCGCCGATGCGCTGCACCGTGCCGAGCGAGCTCGGCGGGATGCGCTTCGACCAGGCGCTGGCGCGCTTGTTCCCGCAGTACTCGCGCAGCCGGCTTCAGGCCTGGCTGAAGGCCGGCCATATCCGGCTCGACGGCCGCAGCGCCGAGGCGCGGCAGGCGGTGATCGGCGGCGAGCACGTGGTGCTCGAGCCGCCGCCGGCGCCGGACGCGATCGCCCCGAAGGCGCAGCGCATGCCGCTCAAGATCGTGCACGAGGATGCCGACCTGATCGTCGTCGACAAGCCGGCGGGGCTGGTCGTGCACCCCGGTGCGGGCCAACCCGACCGCACGCTGCTCAATGCGCTGCTTGCGCACGCCCCCGGGCTCGCTGGCGTGCCGCGCGCCGGAATCGTCCATCGGCTCGACAAGGACACGAGCGGCCTCCTGGTGGTCGCCAAGACGGTCGAGGCGCAGGCCGCGCTCGTCAAGCAGCTTGCCGAGCGCAGCATGCGGCGCATCTACTTCGCCGTGGTCCAGGGAGACCCGCCGGCCAGCGGCACGATCGACGCGCCTCTGGGCCGCGACCCGCGCTCGCGCGTTCGCATGGCGGTCACGCACCGCGGCAAGCCGGCGCGCACTGCCTTTCGCGTGGTCGAGCGCTTCGGGCGCGCGGCGTTGCTCGAGTGCCGCCTCGAGACCGGCAGAACGCACCAGATCCGCGTCCACCTGCAGCACATCCGCCATCCGCTGGTCGGCGATTCGGTCTACCGTCGCGGTACGAGGCACGGGCTTGGCTTTCCCCGGCAGGCGCTGCATGCGGCGGAGCTCGCGCTGGTCCATCCGCGCACCGGCCAGGCCATGACTTGGCGCGCGCCGCTGCCGAAGGACATGAAACGCCTGCTTCAGGAGCTGAGGGACCGGGGATGAGCGAGCTTGTTCTGCCGGATTGGCCGGCACCGCCCAACGTTCGCGCCCTGATGACAACCCGGAATACGGACCAGGCCGGTCTGCGCGCCCTTCTTCCGGCCGAGCCGGCCTGGTTGCGGCAGGTGCACGGCACGCGGGTCGTTCGCCTCGATCAGGGCGCGTCGACTTCCGAAGCTGACGCAGCAGTGACCGGAGCGAAGAACCAGGTCTGCGCCGTCAGGGCCGCCGATTGCATGCCGGTACTCCTCGTCGACGAGGCCGCTACGGTAGTCGGGGCAGCGCACGCGGGATGGCGCGGGCTTTCCTCGGGCGTGATCGAAAACACGGTGCAGGCGATGGGCATCCCGGGAGGAAGGCTGCTGGCGTGGCTTGGTCCCGCCATCGGCCCGAAGGTCTATGAGGTAGGAGATGAAGTGCGCGACGCGTTCCAGGAAAAGGACGCGTTCTCGCCTACCCGCCCGGGCCATTGGCTGCTCGATCTCTACGCCGTGACGCGCCAGCGCCTGCGCGCCCGCGGCGTGCAACGGATCTTCGGCGGAACCTACTGCACGTATTCGGAGCCGCAGCGGTTCTATTCGTACCGGCGCGACGGCACGAGCGGCCGCATGGCCGCGCTCATTTGGTTGTCCGAGTAGCAGGTTGTCCGAGTAGAATCCCCGCCCCCATGACCATGACACTCGGCTGGATCCTCGCCGCGAGCTTCGTCGGCGGAACGCTTTCCGCCGGGCTTGCCGCGTTCGCGCTCCTCTTGCGCGCGAGCTGGGTATCGACCCTGGTTTCGTTCGCGATCGGGGCGCTGCTCGGAGCAGCGTTTCTCGAAGTGATTCCGCACGCTTTCGAGCGCGGCAATGCGCACGAGGCGGCGGCTGCCATCCTCGGCGGCATATTCGTGTTCTTCGTGCTGGAGAAGCTGCTGCTCTGGCGCCATTGCCACACCGAGCACTGCGAAGTGCATGATCCGCACGAAGAGGGCTCCGGGGGCCACGACCACGGGCGCAGCGGCGTGCTCATCATCGTCGGCGACACCATCCACAACTTTCTCGACGGCCTGCTAATCGCCGCCGCCTTCCTCCAGAGCACCGAGGTCGGCATCATCGCCGCGGTGGCGATCATTGCCCACGAGATCCCGCAGGAGGTGGGCGACTTCCTGATCCTGCTCCATTCGGGGTATACGCGCGCGAGGGCCCTCGCGATGAACCTGCTCTCGTCGCTCGCCACGGTGGTGGGGGGGCTGATCGGCTATTTCGGGCTGCGGGCGGTGGCCGAATGGGAAGCGACCCTGCTTGGTTTCGTCGCCGCGAGCATGATCTACGTCGCCGTCGCCGACCTGATCCCGGGGCTGCATCGGCGCCCCCAGCTCCGCGACACGGCCTCCCAGGCGCTGCTGATCGCGCTGGGCATCGGCGCGATCGCCGGCCTGCGCGTGGTGATGGTGCACTGATCAAAAAGAACTAATCTTTCAGTTAGTTAAAATCATTTGACGGCAGGGTTTGTGCGGCGCAAAATGCGCGCGCGCATGCAACCCGGGTTCCCAGAGGCCGTCCTCGCGGCGATCTCGCAGTCCACGAACGAACTCACGCAGGGCTGGATGAGGCTGATGGCTTCGGCCCCGGCGGCCGCCGACACTTCGTGGCTCGGCGCCAACTCGGCGCTGCAGTCGAGCTATCTCGAGAAGCAGGCGAAGCTCTGGAGCGCGCTCATCGCCGGACGCGCCGAGCCGATGATCTCGCCCGAGCCCGGCGACCGGCGTTTCGCGCACCGCCAATGGAATGAAAATCCGTACTACGACTACCTCAAGCAGTCGTACCTGCTGGCGTCGCGCTTTCTAGCCGATTCCGTCGAGCAGACAACGCTCGAGCCTGCAGCGAAGGAACGCGCGCGGTTCGCGGTCAAGCAGTGGATCGATGCCATGTGTCCGGCCAATTTCGCCGCCACCAACCCGCAGGCGCTCGAGCAGGCGCTCGAGACGCGCGGCGAGAGCCTGGCGCGTGGCCTGGGCCTGCTCCTCGCGGATGTCCAGCGCGGGCGCATCAGCCAGACCGACGAGAGCGTGTTCGAAGTCGGCCGCAACCTCGCGGTTACGCCAGGAAGCGTGGTGTACGAGAACGAGCTCATCCAGCTCATCCAGTACGCGCCGGGTACCGCCGAGGTGGCCAGGCGTCCGCTGGTGATCGTCCCGCCCTGCATCAACAAGTACTACATCCTCGACCTGCAGCCGGAGAACTCGTTCGTGGCCCATGCGGTGGCGAGCGGCCATACGGTGTTCCTGGTGTCCTGGCGCAACGTGCGCGCGGACCAGGGACGCCTCACCTGGGACGACTATCTCGAGCTGGGCGTGTTCACCCCGCTGCGCCTGGCGCGCGAGATCGCCCAGAGCGACAAGGTCAATGCGCTCGGCTTCTGCGTCGGCGGCACGCTGCTTGGCGCCGCGCTCGCGGTCCTCGCGCACCGAAAAGACGATCTCGTTGCGAGCGTCACGTTCCTCACCACGATGCTCGATTTCTCCGAGACCGGGCAGATCGGCCTGTTCGTCGACGAAACCATGGTTGCGGCGCGCGAGGCGACCATCGGCGAGGACGGGATCCTGCCGGGATCGGACCTCGCCTTCGTTTTCTCCAGCCTGCGCGCGAACGATCTCGTCTGGCCGTACGTAGTCAACAACTATCTCCTGGGCGAGACCCCGGCGGCGTTCGACATCCTCCACTGGAACGCCGACAGCACCAACCTGCCGGGTCCGATGTACTGCTACTACCTGCGCAACACGTATCTTGCCAACAAGCTGCGCGAGCCCGGCGCGCTCACCAATTGCGGCGTGCCGGTCGATCTCGGCGCGGTCGAGCTGCCGCTTTTCGTGCTCGCGACGCGCGAAGACCACATCGTCCCCTGGCGCTCCGCTTACCGGACGTTGCAATTGTTGGGAGGAAAGGACAAACGGTTCGTGCTCGGCGCGAGCGGCCACATCGCCGGCGTGGTCAATCCTGCGTCGAAGAACCGCCGCAGCTACTGGACTTCGGAGCGTTACCCTGCCGAGCCCGAGGACTTCCTTCAAATCGCGACTGAAAACCGGGGCAGCTGGTGGCCGGCGTGGTCGCAATGGCTCGCGCGGCACGGCGGCGGCGAGCGGGCCGCACCTTCTGCGCCCGGAAATGTCCAATACAGACCCATCGAAGCGGCCCCCGGCCGCTACGTGAAGCAACGAATCCACTAGGAGAGCCTCATGGAAGAGATCGTCATCGTCGGCGCAGCCCGCACCCCGATCGGCAAGTTCGGCGGCAGCCTCGCCAAGACGCCGGCCGCCGAGCTCGGCGCGCTCGTCATCCGCAAGGTGCTGGAGCGCGCGGGCGTCGCGCCCGAGCAGGTGTCGGAGGTCATCATGGGCCAGGTGCTCACCGCGGGCGTCGGGCAGAACCCCGCGCGCCAGGCGGCGATCAAGGCGGGCATCCCGTACATGGTGCCCGCGATGACCATCAACAAGGTTTGCGGCTCGGGCCTGCAGGCGGCGATGCTCGGCGCGCAGGCGATCGCCAACGGCGACTCGGACCTCGTGGTCGCGGGCGGCCAGGAGTCGATGAGCCTCTCGCCGCACGCGCTCAACGGCTCGCGCGACGGCTTCCGCATGGGCGACGCGAAGATGGTCGACACCATGATCGTCGACGGACTGTGGGACGTGTTCAACCAGTACCACATGGGCGTCACCGCCGAGAACGTGGCCAAGGAGTACGCCGTCACGCGCGAGGAGCAGGACGAGTTCGCGGTGGCGAGCCAGAACAAGGCCGAGGCGGCGCAGAAGGCCGGCAAGTTCAAGGACGAGATCATCCCGGTCGAAATTCCGTCGAAGAAGGGACCGATCGTTTTCGCCGACGACGAGTATCCGCGCCACGGCGCGACGCTCGACGCGATGAAGAGCCTGAGGCCGGCCTTCGACAAGAACGGCACGGTGACCGCGGGCAACGCTTCGGGGATCAACGACGGCGCTGCCGCCGTGGTTTTGACTTCGGCACGCAAGGCGAAGGAATTGGGGTTGAAACCCATTGCCAGAATCAAGGCTTTCGCCTCGGCGGGCGTCGATCCGAAATACATGGGCATGGGGCCGGTGCCGGCTTCCAAGCGCGCGCTGTCGCGCGCCGGATGGGAGCCGAAGGATCTCGATCTCCTGGAAATCAACGAGGCCTTCGCCGCACAGGCGATTGCGGTGAATCGCCAGATGGGCTGGGACACGAGGAAGGTGAACGTGAACGGCGGCGCCATCGCGCTCGGCCATCCGATCGGCGCCTCGGGCGCGCGCGTGCTGGTCACCCTTCTCCACGAAATGCAGAAGCGCGACGCGCGGCGAGGCCTCGCCTCGCTGTGCATCGGGGGCGGCATGGGGGTCGCCCTGGCGGTCGAACGGTAGGGTAGAACGATAGAGAGGAATAACGATGAAGCCTGAAGCCGAGGTAATCGACGCATCACAAGAAGAGGCATGGCGCGACCGCTCCCGTCCGGTCGTGCCGCGCATTGCCTTCGTTTCCGGTGGCATGGGCGGCATCGGCAGCGCGATCTGCCGGCGCTTTGCGCAGTCGGGCCACACGGTAGTTGCGGGCTGCTTGCCCGACTACGAGCGCAAGCAGGAATGGCTCGACGCCATGCGCGCGCAGGGCTTCAAGGTGCACGCCGCCGAGGGCGACGTGGCCGACTTCGATTCGTGCGCCGAGATGTTCTACAACGTGCGCTCGGTGGTCGGGCCGGTGGACATCCTGGTGAACAATGCCGGCATCACGCGCGACTCGGTGTTCAAGCGCATGACGGAGCAGGACTGGATGGCGGTGATCAACACCAACCTGAACAGCGTGTTCAACGTCACGCGCCAGGTGATCGATGGCATGAGCGAGCGCGGCTGGGGGCGGATCGTGAACATCTCTTCCGTCAACGCGCTCAAGGGCCAGTTCGGCCAGACCAACTACTCCGCGGCCAAGGCCGGCATGGCTGGCTTCGCCAAGGCGCTCGCCCAGGAGGTTGTCAAGAAAGGCGTGACGGTCAATACCGTCTCGCCCGGCTACGTCGAGACCGACATGGTCAAGGCGATCCGCCAGGAGATCCGGGACCAGATCGTCGCCGCCATCCCCATGGGGCGGCTCGCCCGGCCCGAGGAAATCGCGGCGGTGGTGGCCTTCCTGGCCTCCGAGGAAGCGGGGTACATCACTGGGGCCAACATCTCGGTCAACGGCGGCATGCACATGATGTAGACTGGCCCATCCCACGGTAGACACGCCTGGAGAAGGCCATGGCAAAGCAAAGGATCGCCGTTGTGACCGGAGGCATGGGCGGCCTCGGCGAAACGATCTCGACCAAGATGGCCGACGCGGGCTACCGCGTGGTCGTCACCTATTCGCCCTCCAATACGAAATACCGATCGTGGCTGGAAGAGATGAAGGGCCGCGGCTACAACTTCGGCGCTTTCCCGGTGGACGTGGTCGACTACGACGACTGCGCGCGCAAGGTGCACACGATCCAGACCGAGGTCGGGGTGGTCGACATCCTGGTCAACAACGCCGGCATCACGCGCGACATGACGTTCAAGAAGATGACCAAGACCGACTGGGACGCGGTGATGCGCACCAACCTCGATTCGTGCTTCAACATGACCAAGCAGGTGATGGACGGCATGGTCGAGCGCGGCTGGGGCCGGGTGATCAACGTCGCGTCGGTGAACGGGCAGAAGGGTGCTTTCGGCCAGACCAACTATTCCGCCGCCAAGGCCGGGATCCACGGGTTTTCCAAGGCGCTCGCGCTCGAGGTCGCGCGCAAGGGCGTCACCGTGAACACCATCTCGCCGGGTTACATCGGCACCAAGATGGTTACCGCGATACCCAAGGAAATCCTCGACTCGAAGATCCTGCCGCAGATTCCGCTCGGGCGCCTCGGCAAGCCCGATGAAGTCGCCGGACTGATCATCTACCTGTGCTCCGAGGAAGCGGCATTCGTGACTGGCGCCAACATCTCGATCAACGGCGGCCAGCACATGTATTAGGGAGTAGACTCGACTCATGCCGGCACCGCAGCCCAACCGCGATCCGAAGATGGAGAACCCGCTCCGGCTGATCAAGAAGTATCCCAACCGGAGGCTCTACGACACCAAGACGTCGAGCTACATCACGCTTGCGGACGTGAAGCAGATGGTGCTGAAGCAGGAGGAGTTCCAGGTGGTCGACGCGAAGAGCGGCGACGATCTCACGCGCCAGATCCTGCTGCAGATCATCCTCGAGGAGGAGTCGGGCGGTGCGCCGATGTTCTCGAGCGACCTGCTGTCGCAGATGATCCGCTCCTACGGCAACGCGATGCAGGGCATGATGGGCGGGTACCTCGAGCGCAACGTGCGCGCGTTCCAGGACATCCAGAAAGCGCTGCAGGAGCAGTCGCAGAAGGTGTACGGCGACAACTCGCGCGTCTCGCAGGACCTCTGGGCGCAGTTCATGAACCTGCAGGGCCCCGCGATGCAGAGCCTGATGCAGGCCTACATCGAGCAGAGCCAGAAGATGTTCGCGCAGTTCCAGGAGCAGATGCAGAGCCAGGCGCGCAACATGTTCACTGGCCTTTCTTTCCCCGGCTTCCCGTCTGGCCAGCAGAAGAGCGACAACGACAAGACCTAAGATCGGTTTTGTCTCCCTAGGCTGCCCGAAAGCGCTCGTCGATTCCGAGCGCATCCTCACGCAGCTTCGCGCCGAAGGCTACGCGACCTCGCCGAGCTACTCCGGCGCTGACCTCGTCATCGTGAACACCTGCGGCTTCATCGACGCGGCGGTCCGGGAATCCATCGACGCCATCGGCGAGGCGCTCGACAAGAATGGAAAGGTGGTGGTCACCGGCTGCCTGGGGGTCAAAGAAGAAACAATAAGGGACGTTCATCCCTCGGTGCTCGCGATCACCGGGCCTCACGACACCGCCGCGGTGATGAGCGCAGTGCACGCGCATCTCCCGAAGCCTCACGATCCGTACACCGACCTTGTCCCTCCCCAGGGCATCAAGCTCACCCCGGCGCACTACGCCTATCTGAAGATTTCCGAGGGCTGCAACCACCGCTGCACCTTCTGCATCATCCCTTCGATGCGCGGCGACCTTGTGTCGCGCCCGATCGGCGAGGTGATGCAGGAAGCCGAGAACCTCGTAAAGGGCGGCGTGAAGGAGCTGCTGGTGATCTCGCAGGACACCAGCGCCTATGGCGTCGACGTGAAATACCGAACCGGTTTCTGGAACGGCAAGCCGGTGAAAACGAAGATGACCGAGTTGTGCAAGGCGCTGGGTCAGCTCGGCGTGTGGGTCAGGCTGCACTACGTCTATCCGTACCCGCACGTCGACGAGGTGATCCCGCTGATGGCCGAAGGAAAGATCCTTCCCTACCTCGACGTGCCGTTCCAGCACGCCTCGCCGCGCATCCTGCGGCTCATGAAGCGTCCGGCGAGCGCGGAGAAAGTGCTCGAGCGCATCCGCGCCTGGCGCGCGATCTGCCCGGACATCACGCTGCGCAGCACCTTCATCGTCGGCTTTCCGGGCGAAACCGAAGAGGAGTTCTCGCTGCTTCTCCAGTTTCTGGAAGAGGCGCAGCTCGACCGCGTCGGCTGCTTCGCGTATTCGCCGGTCGAGGGTGCGGCCGCCAACGAGCTGCCGGGCGCGGTCCCGGAAGAGGCGAAGGAGGATCGCCGCCGCCGCTTCATGGAGAAGCAGGGGGCAATAAGCTCGGCCAAGCTCAAAAGCCGGGTCGGCAAGACCCTTGCGGTGCTGGTCGACGAGCCCGGCGTCGGGCGCAGCCAGGGTGACGCGCCGGAGATCGACGGCACGGTCCGTTTCCGCGGCGGGAAAGCGGGAGAATTGAGACAAATCGTGATCGATCGTGCGGACCAGCACGATCTCTACGGGAGACTGCAATGAGCCTACGGGAAGTAAGTCAGCGCGACGTAGTGGTGGTGTCGGGCGTGCGCACGGCGATCGGCGACTACGGCGGGTCGCTCAAGGAGCTCGCGGCGACGCGGCTCGGCGCGACCGCGATCAGGGAGGCCGTGGCGCGCTCGAAGGTCGCGCCCGAAGGCGTCGGCCATGTCGTGATGGGCGGGGTCATCCACGGCGAGGCGAAGGACATGTATCTCTCGCGCGTCGCCGCGGTCGAGGCCGGCATCCCGGTGGGCACGCCGTGCCTCACCGTGAACCGCCTGTGCGGCTCGGGCCTGCAGGCGATCGTCTCGGCGAGCCAGCACATCCTGCTCGGCGACTGCGACGTCGCCGTGGCGGGCGGCGCCGAGAGCATGAGCCGCGCGGCGTACTTCCTGCCCACGGGGCGCTGGGGCCAGCGCATGGGCGATGCCGCGATCGTCGATGCGATGGTCGGCGCGCTGCACGATCCCTTTGGCCACGGCCACATGGGCGTCACGGCCGAGAACATCGCGGCGAAGTACGGCTTCACGCGCGAGCAGCAGGATCAGTTCTCCGTCGAGTCCCACCGCCGGGCAGCAAGGGCGATGGAGCAGGGCCTGTTCAAGAGCCAGATCGTCGCGATCGAGCTGAAGACGAAGAAAGGCGTGGAGCAGTTCACTACCGACGAGCACGTGCGCAAGGACGTGAAGCCCGAGGACATGGCGAAGCTGAAGGCCGTGTTCAAGAAGGACGGCACGGTGACGGCGGGCAACGCCTCGGGGATCAACGACGCGGGTGCCGCGGTGGTCCTCATGGATTCACAGGCGGCGAAACGGCAAAACATCAAACCCCTCGCGCGCTTGGTCGCCTACGCGCACGCGGGCGTGGAGCCGCAGGTGATGGGCCTCGGGCCGATCCCGGCGGTGCGGCGCGTGTTCGAAAAGGCCGGGCTGAAGCCCGCCGACATGGACGTGATCGAATCGAACGAGGCCTTCGCGGTGCAGGCCATGGCCGTGACCAAGGACCTTGGGCTCGACCCGGCCAAGGTGAACCCGAACGGCGGCGCGGTCGCGCTCGGACACCCGATCGGCGCGACCGGCGCGATCCTCACGGTGAAGGCGCTCTACGAGCTCGAGCGCACCGGCAAGCGTTACGCGCTCGTCACGATGTGCATCGGCGGCGGCCAGGGGATCGCCGCGATCTTCGAGCGCGCCTAGGAGTTCCCCGAGAGGCTAGGAAAATAGGGACTGTCCCTATTTTCCAAAGCAGGAATACGACGTTGTTCCGGGCCGCTTCCGGCATAACCAGTTAGCATTTTGAGTATGCGCCGCAAACCACGCGTCGGACTCGCCCTGGGCTCGGGGAGCGCGCGCGGCTGGGCGCACATCGGGGCCATCCGGGCGCTCGAGGAGCGCGGCATCAAGGCGGACCTGGTCTGCGGCACCTCGATCGGGGCACTGGTGGGCGCGGCCTATGCCGCGGGCGAGCTCGACCGGCTGGAGAAGTGGGTGTCCGGCCTTGCCTGGACCACGGTGGTGCGCCTGATGGACCTCACCTGGCGCGGCGGGCTGATCCGCGGCCAGCGCCTCTTCACGCTTTTCCGCACCATCTTCCAGGACCGCGACATCGACGGCCTGCCGATCCCGTACGGCGCGGTGGCGACCGAGCTCTATTCCGGCCGCGAGCTTTGGCTGCGCCACGGCAACCTGCTCGACGCGGTGCGCGCCTCGTGCGCGATGCCGGGACTTTTCACGCCGATGATCCGCGAGGGCGAGGTGGTGGTCGACGGCGGCCTGGTCAATCCGGTGCCGGTGTCGATGTGCCGCGCGCTGGGCGCGGAAGTGGTGATCGCGGTCGATCTTTCCTGGGGCAAGCTCGGCCCCTACCGCGACCGCAGCAGGTCGGTCGCGCCGCGCGAGGTACCCGGATGGCTCGCACGGCTCCGGCCGGGCTGGGTGGAGAAGAAGTCCAAGACCGAGGACCGCACCGCGATCCCCTCGATCTTCGAGGTATTCAGCACCTCGCTCGACGTAGTGGAGATGCGCGTCGCCCGCAGCCGTCTGTCGGGCGACCCGGCCGACGTGCTGGTCACGCCGCTGCTGCCCGACTTCGCCACCATGGACTACCACCGCGCGCAGGAGGCGATCGAAGAGGGACGCGCCGCGGTCGAGCGCATGGGCCCGCTTCTCGACCAGGTCGTCAGCTGACGCCCGCGTGGAGCTGACGCTCCCAATCGCCGCCGCGGTGCTCGGCGCGGCGCTCCTGCACGCCGCGTGGAACACGCTCATCAAGGCCTCCGCGGACAAGGAGCTCGACACCTACGCGGTCGCGGCTGGCTGCGGGCTGATCGCCGCGCTGTTGCTTCCGTTTCTGCCCGCGCCGGCGCGCGCCTCGTGGCCGTGGCTTGCCGGCTCCGCAACGGTGCACATCCTCTATTTCGTCTTCCTCGCCGGCGCGTATCGCTACGGGGAGCTCTCGTACGTGTACCCGATCATGCGCGGCGGCGGACCGATGATCGTGGCGGCGAGCGGCGCCGCGGTGTTCGCCGAGAACCTGAGCGGCGGGCAGTGGCTCGGCGTGCTCTTCGTGTGCGGCGGGATCGTCGCCTTCGCCTCCGGCGCGCACGACCGCCGCGCCACCGCGTTCGCGCTCGCCAACGCGGCGGTGATCGGTGCCTATACCCTCATCGATGCGAAGGGGGTGCGCGCCTCGGACGCGGCGGCGAGCTACACCCTGTGGTTCTTCGCCGCGAACGCGATCGTCATCGCCGCCATGGGCATGCTCAGGCGCGGCAGCGCAGTTCCGCGCTACCTCGGCCAGAACTGGCGGCGGGCGCTTCTCGGCGGCGCATGCAGCGTCGGCGCCTATGCCATCGCGCTCTGGGCGATGACGCGCGCGCCGGTCGCGCTCGTGGCCGTGCTGCGGGAGACCTCGGTGATCTTCGCCGCGGTCCTCGCGGCGCTGGTGCTGAAGGAAAAACTGACGCGCCGGCGGCTCTTCGCCACCGGCGCGGTGTTGGCGGGATTGATTCTCCTGCGGATCTAGGCGGGCTGCAGCTTCCCGTCGATCAGCCTGACGCGCTGGCCGGGCTGGTAGGACGGCGCGACGTCGCTGCGCACGGTCTCGGCCGCGCCGTCGTCGCGGCGCACGTCGACTTCCCAGTGCGTGGTGCCGCGCGCCTGCTGCTCGACCGCGCGGCCGGCGAAGGCGCCGCCCGCGGCGCCGAGCACCGTAATCACTTTCTGCGAGCCGTGGCCCTTGCCGATCTGGTTGCCGAGCACCGCGCCTGCGATGCCGCCGGCGATTGGCCCGAGCGCCGTAGCGTCGCCTTTATCCTTCACCTCGCGCACTGCTTGGACTGTCGCGAGCGTTCCAGGCTGGACGACCGGCCTGGGCGTCGCGACCGGCGCCGCAGGCGCCTGCGCGTAAGGCGGCGGCGTGCCGTAGTCGTTGTACGCGACGGGCGCCGCCGGCTTGGGCGTGCTCTTGTGGGCTACCGGCTTCTTGGGCGCAGGCTTGGGTGCAGCCTGGGGCGCCGGCTGTTCGATGACGGGCTCGGCCTGCTGCGCCACTTCGGCGGCGGGCGCCTGGAGCGCGCTGCTCTCCTGCACCGGCGTGTCCTGCTTGTGCGAGCCGATCGAGCTCGGAATGAGCCCGGTCACGGCGGCTACGCCGACGGCGGAAAAGACGGTCACCGAGATCGCTGCCGCGGTGAGCAGGGGGTGAAGGCGGCGGGTGTTCGTTTCCATTGCGTTGTTCTCCTTGGTTCCTCTCGACAACGCGCAGGTTACGGGGCCTCGGCACGGCGTGCCGTAAGCGTGTGTTACCGGTTGTTACGCGCCCGTCAGCGAAGCGTCAGGCCGCATGTGCGGGAAAAGAATGACGTCCCGGATGCTTGGACTGTCGGTCAGAAGCATCACCAGGCGGTCCACTCCGAGACCCGCTCCTGCAGTAGGGGGCAGGCCGTACTCCAGCGCGCGGATGTAGTCGGCGTCGTAGTACATGGCCTCCTGGTCTCCGGCCTCCTTCGCCTTCGCCTGCTCGAGGAAGCGCGCCGCCTGGTCCTCGGGATCGTTCAGCTCGGAGAACCCGTTGGCGAGCTCCTTCGCGTCGATGAAAAGCTCGAAGCGGTCGGTGAGCTCCGGATCCGAGTCGCGCCGCCGCGCGAGCGGCGACACCTCGGCGGGGAAGTCGGTGATGAAGGTCGGCTGGATGAGATGCTTCTCCGCGACGGTCTCGAACAGCATGAGCTGCAGCGCGCCCCAGCCTTGATGCTTTTCGTATTTGACCTCGAGCGAGTCCAGTTTTTTTCCGAGAAAGCCGCGGTCGCGCAGGTCGCCCTGGATGCCCTGCTGCCGGATGGCATCGGGGATCGCAAGGCGTGCGAAAGGCTTGTCGAGCTCAATGACTTTTCCCTGATAAGTCACAGATGACTGGCCCGCCGCGGCGCGCACCAGCTTCTCCGTCAGATCCATCATGTAGCGCCAGTCCTGGTACGCGCAGTACCACTCGAGCATCGTGAATTCGGGATTGTGGCGCGTCGAGATGCCCTCGTTCCTGAAGTTGCGGTTGATCTCGAAAACGCGCTCCATGCCGCCGACCACCAGGCGCTTGAGATAGAGCTCGGGCGCGATCCTGAGAAAAAGCTCCATGTCGAGCGCGTTGTGGTGCGTCCTGAACGGCCGCGCCGCGGCGCCGCCGGGGATCGGCTGCATCATCGGCGTTTCGACTTCGAGGTAGTTCTCCTTGAGAAGAACCTCGCGGATCGAATGAATCACGCGGGAGCGAACCTCGAAAACCCTGCGTGATTCCGGGTTGACGATGAGATCGACGTAGCGCTGGCGGTAGCGCATCTCGTGGTCGGAGAGGCCGTGGAACTTCTCGGGCAGCGGCCGCAGCGCCTTGGCGAGCAGGCGGATCTTCGTCGCGTGGACGGTCAGCTCGCCTTTCATCGTGCGAAACAGGTGGCCTTCCACGCCGAGCAGGTCGCCGAGGTCCCAGTGCTTGAATTCCTCGTAGCCGGGGACGTCCTGGGTGATGTAAGCCTGCATCTGGCCGCTGCCGTCCTGCAGCGTGGCGAAGCTCGCCTTGCCCATCACGCGCTTCAGCATCATGCGGCCGGCCACCGTGGCGGGCGGCTTTTCTTTTTCGAGCTCGTCCTTCGAGCGCGATCCGAAACGAGCAACCAGGTCTCTCGAAAGATCCTTGCGCCTGAAATCGTTCGGGTAGGCGTTGCCTTTCGCGCGCAGCGCCTTCAGCTTCTCGCGCCGCTCTTCGACCAGCTTGTTGTCTTCTTCCATGTCAGCGGATGCGGTCGCGGGCGATGTCCATGACGAGCCGGGACGCGAGGTACAGGCGCGGCTCGATGCTCGAGACGAGCACGTATTCGTCGTCGGTGGAATGGGCGCCGAAGCCGCGCAGGCCGAAGCGCTCGACCACCGCATTCTTCGTCTTCAGCGCCGCGAAAGCGGCGTCGGTGCCCCCGCCCTCGGCGACGGCGTCGGCGACCAGCTCCTTGCCGAGCTCCTTGTAGATCGCCTGCGCGTGCTTCGCCGTCGCCGCGGACGCCGGCGAGGCCTCGAGCGGCGGTCGCCGGCGCTCGAAGATCATCTCGACCTTCGCCTCGGGCACGAGCTGCTTCTTGATCCGCTGCCGCACCGCCTGCTCGATGCCGTCGTAGTCGGCGACCCGCAGCACGCGCACGTCGGCCATCGCCTCGGCCGCCGGCGGGATGACGTTTCGGCTCATCCCCGCTCGCGACATGGTCCAGTTCATCTTGAGGCCGGTCGCCGGGTTCGAGAGATCCCGCGTCTGCAGGATCTGGTGGGAAAGCTCGTACAGCGCGTTCACGCCGAGCTGGGGCGCGGCGCCGGCGTGCGAGGCCTTGCCGTGGACCTTGAGCGCGACCGAGGCGATACCCGCGGTCGCGAGCGCGATCTTGTCGGACTCGACCCGCGAGGATTCGAACGAGAGCGTGGCGTCGTGCTCGGCGCCGAGGCGCGTGAGGAGCGAGCGCGAGCCGGGCGACGACAGCTCCTCGTCGGCGTTGATCAGAACCGTGAGCGTGCCGTAGTCGCGGAACTCGAGCGCCTTCAGCATCGCGACCGTGTGCAGGATGACCGCGATGCCCTGCTTGCAGTCGGCGATGCCCAGGCCGTAGGCACGCTCGCCGTCGACGCGGAACGGCTGCTTCGCCAGGAGCCCGCGCGGATAGACCGTGTCCATGTGCGCGATGAGCAGGATGCGCTTCGCGCCGCTGCCCTTGAACGTGGCGCGCACCATCCGGCCGATGCGCTCGGGCGTGTCCTCCATCTTGTAGACGTCGGCGGGCTCGACCAGCTCGACCTCGCCGCCGAGCTGCTTCAGGCGCCCGGCGATGAGCTGGGCGATGCGCTCGAGTCCCTCGAGGTCGCGGCTGCCCGATTCGATCGACACCAGCTCCTTCAGCGTGTCGAGCAGCGGTGCCTTCTGCGCTCGCGCCTGCGCGAGAACCGGTTCCACCGGTTGCGCAGTTACCGAAGTGAAGAAAAAGAGAGTTGCAAGCGAGGCGGCGTAGCGGAACTGGGCCAGGATCACTTCTAAACCCCCTGTTTCAGGCTGGCGGTGATGAAGTCGTCGAGCTCGCCGTCGAGCACGCGCTGCGTGTCGCCCTTCTCGACGCCGGTGCGCAGGTCCTTGATGCGCGACTGGTCGAGCACGTAGGAGCGGATCTGGTGGCCCCACTCGATGTCGGTCTTGGCCGCCGCCAGCTTGTCTGCCTCGGCGTTGCGCTTCCTCAGCTCGAGCTCGTAGAGCCGCGACTTCAGCATCGACATGCACTCCGCGCGGTTCCTGTGCTGCGAGCGGTCGTTCTGGCTCTGTACCACGATGCCGGTCGGAAGGTGGGTGATGCGCACCGCCGACTCGGTCTTGTTGACGTGCTGGCCGCCGGCGCCCGAGGCGCGGTAGACGTCGACGCGCAGGTCGGCCGGGTTGATCTCGACCTCGATCGATTCGTCGACCTCGGGATACACGAACACGCTCGCGAACGAAGTGTGGCGCCGCGCGTTGGAGTCGAACGGGCTCTTGCGCACGAGGCGGTGCACGCCGTTCTCGGTGCGCAGGCTGCCGTAGGCGTAGTCGCCGGTGATCTTCAGCGTGGCGCTCTTGATGCCGGCGACCTCCCCGGGCGTCTGCTCGAGGATCTCGGCGCCGAAGCCCCTGCGGTCGCAGTACTTGAGGTACATGCGCATGAGCATCTGGGCCCAGTCCTGCGCCTCGGTGCCGCCGGCGCCGGCCTGGATGTCCATGAAGCAGCTCGCCGGGTCGAGCGGGTTGGAGAACATGCGGCGGAATTCGAGCGCCGCGACGTCGCTTTCGAACTTCGCCAGATCGGACGCGACGCCGACGAGCGTGGCGTCGTCGTTCTCCGGACGCGCCATGTCGAAGAGCTCCTTCGCGTCCCGGATACCGGAGGTGATCGAGACCAGCGCCGCAACGGTCGAATCGAGCGCCTTCTTCTCCCGGCCGAGCTCTTGCGCCCGCTTCTGGTCGCTCCAGACGCCGGGGTCGGCCAACAGCTGCTCTACTGCCGAAAGCCTGCTCTGCTTGCCTTCGAGGTCAAAGATACCTCCGCAGCTCGTTGGACCGTTTCTCGAGGTCGGCGAGGCTGGAGGCGATCTGGTTGATGCGTTCGGCTTCCACGTTCTTTTCCGTTAGCGTGATTCCATGCGCTCGCCCCAGTAGCGCACTTCCTGGCGGAAGCGCGCCTCGGCCTCGAGCGGGTCGAGCGGCATGACGAGGTTGCGGCTCGGGATCGAGACGAAGGCCTTCTTCAGGCCCTCGCGCAGCGTGGAGAAATAGAAGTACACCTGGTCGTCGGGGCGCTGCACCATGAACAGCAGGAAGTCGCGCTTGTCGTCGGCCGAGATCTGCGCGATGCGCAGCACGTCCTCGTTCCTGAACCCGCGCTGGCGCGCCTCCAGCACGTCCTCGGTGAGCTGGCGCGGGATGCCCATTACGTCGGCGACGTCGGCGCCGACGAACCCGTCGCGCCCGCTCTGGCGCAGCCATCCCGCGATGCTTCGCAGGCTCACGGCGTCCGGGCTGGTGATCCGCTGGAACGCGGGCGCCACCGGCGCCGCGTGGCCGGGCAGGGCCGCCAGGAGGCCAAGGAAGGCAAGTGTGAAGCTCAGGCGCCGCATCGTCTCCCCGAGGAGTTCTTGGCGCTAGTCTAAGCGATCACACCCGCTTCGCGGCATACTCCTCGGCGATTTTGTCGTCAAAGAAGGTCGTCGGGTTGGGCGCGGCCATGAAGCGGCGGTAGACCTCCGGGTAGACCCCGCCGTACTGGAACACCTGGCCGTTCGACATTTCCACTTCGAGGGTGCGTGTTTTCTCGTCGTAGCCCACCGAGCGCACCTTCGATGAATTGACTCGCTTGCGCTCCATCAAACCCTTTCGACCCTCACGGTTTCCCCGCCCTTGACCGCCGCGAGCCTCTTCGGATCGCCCACGATGCTGCCCAGCACGTTGCAGCGGCTCGCGAGCTTGGGGCGCTCGTCGCTCGAGATCGGGGTGCGGCCGTAGGGCAGGGCGATGGCATCGCCCTCGGTCCAGAAGCACACCGTTCCGGCCTCGACGACCTGGCGCGCGTCCTTCTCGAGCTTCGCCTTCACCGGCGTCGCAAAGTAGACCTCCTCGCCCCAGGTCTGCGCCCGGGACTCGAACGGCAGCGCTTCGAGCAAAGCCTTCGCGGTCGGCGTATCGAGGAGATCTACCTCCAGCTTGCCGGACTTGAACGTCAGTGAAAGCTTCATCCGCCGAGGGTCGCGCTCCAGGGGGCTTTCGCGCTGCCGTTTTCCATCACGCCCTCGATGCTCGAACCTTTCACCTGGCCGCTGAACTCGCCGCGTCGGCCCGAGAGGCGGAAGCTGATGCGGTCGCCGCGCAGCTTCACGTCCTCGAGCGGCACGTCCTTGCCGTCGAGACGGGCGCTTCCCGAGACGCGCGTGAGCTGCTGCTTGAGCTGCAGGATCGCGGGCTGCTTGCTCACCGCCGCAGGCATCTGCGCGCTCCACTTGCCCGCCACCTTGGCGGGAACCATGTAGAGATAGATGAGGGTGGTGGTCACGCCGCTGATCTGCACCTTGTCCTCGAGGTCCATCTGCACGTACTTCTCCGGAATCCAGCCGGTGAGCGGGTAGTCGTGCGACACGATGCGCGTGCCGGGCTTCAGCTCGCTCAGGAACTTGTCCTTGAGGAGGTTCACGGTGTCCGGAAGGAGGTACATCGTGATCACGGTGGCCTGCGACATGTCGGTCTTGAAGAGGTCCTGCTTCAGGAACTTGACGCGGTCGGCGAGCCCCTCCTTCTGCGCTGCCTCGTTGGAGCGGCGCACCAGGTCTTCCTTGATCTCGACGCCGAAGCCGCGCGCGCCGAAGATCTTGGCCGCGGTGAGCACGATGCGCCCGTCGCCCGAGCCGAGGTCGATGAGAAAGTCGGAGGGGCCGACCTCGGCGTAGCGCAGCATGTCGGCCACCACGCTTTGCGGCGAGGGGACGTAGGGGCCGGCGTCCTTGACCGGGTTCAGGTCTTCGGCGTGCACGGGAAACGAAAGCAGCAGGGCCGCCAGGGCAAGGGCGCGGATCATTCGAAGTGCTCCACGTTGAGCTGGATGGTTCTCAGGCCGTTGAACTCGCTCACCGCCAGCCGGTACGCGGCGCGCACCTTCTCCGGCAGCGGCTCGAGCGCGCCGAAGCGCATCGCCTCGTAGCGCCGCCCGTCTTTCACCAGGCGCAGCTTGAGATGCCTTTCGCCGACTACGCGCTGGGACTCCACGGCGAAATTATCGCAGAAGAGCGGTTGCGGAAATCCCTGGCCCCAGATCTCGCCCTCGAGCATGCGCGCCACTTCGAGCGTGCAGTGCGCACCCTCGAGGGCGCCGTCGGTCTCGACCGTGCGCAGCCGCGCCTCGGCGGGCAGCAGTTCCTCCACCGCGGTCTCGAACGCACGAGAGAACCCTTGATAATCGGTTTCGAGGATCGTCAACCCCGCAGCCATGGCATGCCCCCCGAAGCGCCCGATGAGACCGGGCGCGCGCTTCGCCACGAGATCGAGGCAGTCCCGCAGATGCAGGCCGGGAATCGAGCGCCCGGAGCCGCGCAGCACGGGCCTGCCCCCCTCTTCCGCGGGCGCGAAGCAGACCACCGGCCGGTGCACGCGGTCCTTGAGGCGCGACGCGAGGATGCCGACCACTCCCTGGTGCCAGCCATGATCGAAGAACGTCAGGCCGCTCTCCAGGTTGACCTTCTTGAGATGCTCCAACGCCTGTTCCAGCATCGAGGCTTCGATGGCGCGGCGCTCCACGTTGAGGCGATCGAGCTGTTGCGCGAGGTTCATGGCCCGCGCTTCGTCCTCCGTAATCAGGCATTCGATGCCGACGCTCATGTCGGCAAGGCGCCCCGCCGCGTTGAGGCGCGGCCCGGCGACGAATCCCAGGTCGAAGCTCGTCGCCTCGGCCGGCGAGCGTCCCGCGGCGCGAAGGAGCGCCATGACGCCCGGCTGGCCGCGCCCGGCGCGCAGGCGCCTCAACCCCTGCGACACCAGGTTTCGGTTGTTGGCGTCGAGGGGAACGACGTCGGCCACGGTCCCGAGCGCGACGAGGTCGGTCAGCGCGCCGAGATTGGGTTCGGTTTTTTCAGCAAAGAATCCCCGTCGCCGCAGTTCTGCTCGTGTTGCAAGAACCACGTAAAACATGACGCCCACGCCGGCGAGGGCCTTGGAGGGAAACGCACAGCCCGGCTGGTTCGGGTTCACGATGCAGGCCGCGGCCGGCACCTCGGGGCCGGGCAGGTGATGATCCGTGATGAGCGTGGCGATGCCAAGCTCACGCGCGCGGGCCACGCCTTCGACGCTCGCTATGCCGTTGTCGACGGTAATGAGGAGATCCGGCCGACTTTGCGCGGCGAGCTCGACCAGCTCGGTCGAAAGCCCGTAGCCGAGCTTGAAGCGGTCGGGCACGAGGTACTCGACGTGCGCGCCGAAGGCGCGCAGCGCGCGGATGCCGACCGCGCAGGCGGTGGCGCCGTCGGCGTCGTAGTCGGCGACGATCAGGAGTCGCTTGCCCGACTGGATGGCGTCGGCGAGCAGTCGCGCCGCGCCGTCAATGCCTTTTAGAAGAAAGGGAGGAAGCAAGGCGGCGGTTTCGTATTTGAGCTCGGCGCTCGTGCGGATGCGCCGGGCGGCATAGATCCGCGCGAGCAGGGGATGCACGCCCGCCTCGACGAGGGCGCAGCGGTCGGCCTCGGCGTAGGGGCGCTGGACGATCCTCACGCGTACTTCTCCAGCGCGCGCGGCCGGCGCCAGAAGCGCCGCAGGTCGCCGCGAATGGTCTCGAACGAGGCGCCGAGGCTGTCCGGGACGTGCACCGTCACCATGCCGACGCGACCCGCGCGCAGCGCGACAAGGAGCGGCGCGAACCAGCGCTTCTCCAGGGCGTCGATGCACTCCGCGTACTCGGCGCTCTGGCCCAGCGCGAGCGGCGCGCGCAGCGCATCGAGCAGGGCGAGATGGCGTCCGTCGGGCGGCGCCTCCCGCAGCCACGCCTCGGCGCCCTCCGGCAGCGCTCGCTCGCGCGCACCAGAGAGCCGCGCGAGACCGCGCGCAACCGGATCGTCGGCGCTGACCGATCGCCAGCGCGAGGCCGCAACGCGCGGCGCCGTACCGGCACCCCAAAGCCACAGGCTGTTTACGGTAGGTTCGCCGCGCGCCTCCCGGTCGGCGTTGACCTGATGCGCGTGCAGCAGCATCTGCGCTTCGTTGAGCAGCGCCGCCCAGCGCTTGCCCGCTTCTCCGCCCGCTCCTATGGCGAGGTCGACGTCGCGCCCGGCGGCGTCGAGCGGGGAGGACGCGTGAGAGGCGAGTTGCAGGTCGAGCCGTGCGCACCAGCGCCCCGGCTCGAGCACCTGGAGCACGAGGCCCTCGCCGAAATGCTGGTTCAGCGCTTCCACCAGCGCGTCGGCCTCGGCGCCCGAGAGCGCGAATGCCGCCGGGGGCACGACGATGAGGCGATCGCGCAGCAGGCGCAGGTGCACCGGGTCGGCGCGGACCCAGCATTCGCCGCCCGGCTCTCCGCCAACCCCGGCGAGTGACAGCGCCCCCGCGGGGAGCGTCTCGCCTTCGACGGCGAAGGCAGCTCGGAGCCAGGCTTCGACCCCCAGGGACTCCTCGCCTGCCTGGACTGCACTGCGGCCGCGCGCGAGCAGGAGCTCCAGCGCCGGTGCGCGCGTGCCGCTCGCTTCGGCGAAGAGGCCCGGCACGATCAGTTCGCAGTGCATCCGCCCGCGAGCCTCATGGTGCGCACGTCCTTGCGGGCGAGGTGCCGCGACAGGATGCGGTAATGATCGTAGTCGAAGCGCGGCGCACGCTCGCCCTCGAGCAGTTCGGCGAGCTCGGCATCGGAGCGTGCTGCGCCGAGGTAGCACCAGCGGTCGACGACGTGGATTTCGGCGGCATCGCGGCCGGGGTCGCGCTCGACGATGCCGAGCGGCCCGGCGTGCGGCCATTCCACCGCCTTCATGCGGGCAAGAGCTTCGGCGACCCTGCCGTGGTGGAGGTGGATGTTCTCTCTTCCCGCGCAGACGCCGCGGCATCGGCCGATCTGGAAGCGCCAGCACGCGCCGTCTCTCGCGGGAGCGTCGAACCCGAGCGTCTGCAGGCACAGTCCGTATTCGTCCGCCAAGCCGCGAAGCGCGTGCAGCGCGTCGCGGCGCGAGCGGAACAGGCCGTGCACGTACGGCAGGGTTTCACCGCGAATCTCCTCGGGCGCCGCGAGGCGCAGGCGCTTCATGTCGAAGGCGAAGCCGCAGAGCGATTGCGGGCGACGCAGCCGCCGGTTGTACGACGGCTGCAGCTCCTTCACGAGCTCGGCTTCGCGCAGCAGCGCGCCGAGCTCTCCGACGGTGCGCTGCCAGTCGATGCGGCGCACCTCGCGCGTCCAGGCCGTGCCGAGGGAGAAGTGCTGCATGACGCGCGAGCGCATAGTGCGGCTCATGCCGACGTAGAGCGGAGCTCGGGCTTCGCCATAGAACACATATACGCCGGGCGCTTCGGGGATGGCGTCGACCAGCGCGCGGTCGATGTGCGGCGGCAGCGCCGGCTGCCGCGCCACCTGGCGCGCCGCGACCGCGACGACCTCGCCCCCGTGCTCGCGCGCCGCGGTGCGCAGGAACTGCCACACGGCGTCGGCATCGGGAAGCGCGCGGTGGCGCACCCGGCACTCGATGCCGTGGCGCGCGATCAGGGCGTCCAGGGTATGGCTCGCATGGCCTGCATAGAGGCGGCGCGAGAGGCGCACCGTGCACAGCGTCCTCGCGTGGAACTTGAGGCCGGCGCGCTCGAATTCGCGGCGCAGGAAGCCGTAGTCGAAGCGCGCGTTGTGCGCGACGAAGACCCGTCCGGCGAGCCGCTCGTACAGGCCGTGGGCGAGCTCGGCAAAGCTCGGCGCGCGCGCCACCATCTCGCTGGTGATGCCGGTCAGCGCCTGGATCGGCGCCGGGATCGCGCCGCCCGGATTCACCAGGGTCGACCACTCCGAGCTCACCTCGAAGCCGTCGACCTCGATGACGCCGATCTCGGTGATGCGGTCCCACGCCGGCTGGCTGCCGGTGGTCTCCAGGTCGACCACCGCGAGCGGGCTTTCGAGGTCGTACGTCACCGCATTGGCGCGCCCCAAGGACGCTTCTTGCATGGATATTTATTCAGTAACGGATATTATGCGGCGAACACGCAGCCGATTCTAGCTGTCCAAACCGCATGCGCCGGCTGATCCCGCTCCTGCTTCTCGCCACTGCGGCGTGCACGCCGATGCAGTGGGTGCGGCACGACACGCCGCCAGAGCAGCTCGGCCAGGATCTCGCCTACTGCCGCCAGGAGGCGTGGCGCGAGGCCCAGTGGCGCAGCGCGCTCTTTCTGAACCGCACCTACGGCGCCACCACGGTCGTCGATCCTCACGGTCGTCCCATCGTGGTCCCGTTTTCCCCATTCGGCTATCCCTTCGGCGATTCCTACATCGAGGAGTCGCGCCTGGCGAACTTCTGCATGCGCGTAAAAGGCTACGAGCTCGTCCCGCTCAAGCCGGAAAATCAAGCCGTGACGATCCAGCCTTCCGCGTCCGGCACGTCGTCTGGAATGCCGTAACCGGGCCGCCCGGCCGCCCACGCGGCCTGCACAGCGCAGATCACGGCGTCGAGCGTATCGCCCGAGCCGTCGGCTGCGAGCGCGACCCTGGTCTTCAGCTTGACGCCAAGCGGGCGGCCCGCCTTCAACGCGCGGACGATGCGCCGGCGCGCGGCGGCGCGTGCCGGCGTCTGCTCGCTGCGTGTGTCGCTCTTGTAGGATTCCCGGATTCCGAGCTGCTTCCGCACGAGCAGGCCAGGATAGGCTTCTAGTGCAACGCGTTCTGCATCTCCGGTTGTGAGCAGTGGAACGCTAGCCCCCGAAGCAAGAAGGCGCGGCGCGCCCTCGTGGAACATCAGCCCGACCGGCGGGTTGACGAGCTTCATCGGGCTCGATGAGCCGGCGGGCAGGTCCGTGGCGCGGTGGGCGTAGCGCCGGCCCGCGGCTCGCGTGTTGCGATACGCATCGAGGATGTCTCGGAACGCCTGGCGCGGTATCGCCGCGCAGTGGCGCACGAGCGCTTGCCAGTCGTCTGGCCACGCGAGATCGCGCACCAGCTCGTTCGGCAGGCTGAACGGAAAGTCGAAGCCACCGACCCAGGGCCCGGGACGCGCGAGGAGCGCCTCGAATTCGCCAAAGGTGTGGAGCCTTTCGACTTCCTCGACCTCCAGCTCGCCGTTCTTCAGGAAACCGGAAGCCGCGGTGATCGGCTTTGCCCGACGCGGCGCGCAGGTGAAGTCGACGCCGTAGATCCTCACGCGGCGCTAGAGCGCTATCTCGTCGTAGCCGCGGCCGGTGAACTGGAGCAGGCAGAAGCCGTTGCCGAACGGGTCGGCGAGCAGCGCGAGGCGGCCGTACGCATGGTCCTGCGCCGCCTGCTCGACCGAGGCGCCGGCGGCGACTGCGCTTGCGATGGCGGCTTCGATATCCTCGACAACGAAATCGAGATGCACCGGGGTCCAGTGGCGGCGGTAGTCACGCTTGCCGTCTGCAACTGCTGAGGCACGCGAACCGGCCGGCTTCGGCAGGAGGTAGATCGGCGAGGAGCCGCCGACGAGCTCGGCCCAGCCGTCGAAGCGCCTGCCAACCTTCAGGCCGAGGCCATCGCAGTAGAAGCGCGTGGCGCGTTCGAGGTTGTCCACATCGATGTTAATGAGCAGGTTCATACCAGCCGCTTCAAGCGGCGGTCCGCACCGGCGGCGGTTGGCGCAGCGTTTGCAGCACCACGCAGTAGCGCTCGGTGAGCTCGATCAGCTTCTTCTGCTGCTCGGGCGGCGCGTCGGTATCGAGCTCGAACCGCAGCCGGATCTCGCGAAACCCGACCGGAGCATCCTTCGCCACCCCCAGCGTGCCGCGGAAATCGAGGTCGCCTTCGGCGACGACTTTCCCATCTCGTAAATCAATTCCCAATGCGGTCGCGACAGCGTTGAGCGTGACTCCGGCGCAGGCGACCAGCGCCTCGAGCAGCATGTCGCCCGAGCACGCCTGCAGGCCACTTCCTCCAGTCGCGGGGTGGAGCCCCGCTTCGACGAGCGCCCGGCCGGTGTCGACGCGGCAGGCGATGCCTTCGCCGATGCGTCCCTGCGCGCGCAGGGTGACCAGGGCAGCTTGCGGCTCCTTGCGGTAGCGGTCCTTGATCGGTGCCTGGAGCGCTTTCAGCTCTTCTGTCTTCATGAGACTTGCCCCAGGTCGGCAGCCGAAAGGTTGTGAATCCGGCCGAACCCGGCGACGAAGCGCGCGTCGCGCGGCGTGATCTGCCAGAACGAAAAGTCGGCGAGCTCGAAGTTGATCGCCTGCTCGGGGAAGCGCTCGAGCCAGCGCGCCTTCAGCGCCGGGTTGTCGCGGGCGAGCTGCGAGGCGTCGCCGCGGATCGATACGCGCATCAGCGTGAACGGGTCGGCGCGGCCGTCGTCGGTCTCGGCGATCGAGAGCGCGACGCGCGGGTCCTGCAGCATGTCCTGGGTGTGCCAGGCGAGGCGGCTCACGTGCACGTAGAAGGCGTCGAAGCGCGCTTCGGGGAGGTAGAGCGTCATCGACGCCATGGGCGCACCGGCGCGCAGGGTGGCGAGATGGGCGATACGCTCGTTTCGCAACAGGTTCGCTAGTGCAGCGGCGGTTTCGGCATCCATGGTCCTGACCGGGACGAAAGTCCTAAGTGGAACAAAAGTCCTAAGCGGAATAAGAGTCCAAGCGGAACGAAACGGCCAGCCTAATCGATTGTAGTATTCTGCGCGATCGTGCGTTACGAGCTCATGATCGGCTTGCGCTACACACGCGCAAAGCGCCGCAACCGCTTTATCAGCTTCATCTCGCTCATCTCCATGGTCGGCATCGCGCTCGGGGTGGCGGTGCTGATCGTAGTGCTTTCGGTGATGAACGGCTTCCAGACCGAGGTGCGCACCCGTATCCTCGGCGTGGCCTCCCACTTGGTGCTTACGGGGCCCGGCAACTCGCTTTCCGACTGGGAGGCGGTGGTTCGCATGGCTACCCAGCATCCGCGCGTGGTGGCCGCGGCGCCGTTCGTGCAGGCGCAGGCGATGCTGACGGGCGAGGGCACCGCGCGCGGCGTCGCGGTGCGCGGCGTGCTGCCGCAGGCCGAGGACAAGGTAGCCGACTTCTCCCAGCACATGGTGAGCGGCCGGGTCGACGCCCTGCAGCCCGGGTCCTTCGGCATCGTGCTCGGCGCCGACCTCGCGCGCGCGCTGCGCGTAGTGCCCGGCGACAAGCTGGCGCTGATCGCGCCGCAGGGCGTAGTCACCCCTGCCGGGGTGGTGCCGCGGCTCAAGCAGTTCACGCTGGTGGGGACCTTCGACGTCGGCTTCAACGACGCCGATGCGGGCCTCGCGCTGATCAACCTCGAGGACGCGCAGCGGCTCTACCAGCTCGACCACCGGGTGAGCGGCGTGCGCCTGAAGCTCGTCGACCTCTTCGAGGCGCGCAAGGTCGGCCGCGAGCTCGTCGAAAAGAACCCCGAGCTCTACGGCTACGACTGGACCAACTCGAACCCGAACCTGTTCCGCGCGGTGCAGATCGAGAAGCGCATGATGTTCATCATCCTGACGCTGATCGTGGCGGTGGCGACCTTCAACGTGGTGTCCACGCTGGTGATGCTGGTCACCGACAAGCAGGCCGACATTGCCATCCTGCGCACCCTGGGCGCGGCGCCGGGCTCGATCATGCAGGTGTTCATGGTGCAGGGCTCGGTGATCGGCGTGCTCGGCACGCTGCTCGGGGTGATCGGCGGGGTGATCCTCGCGTTCAACGTCGAGCCGGTGGTCGGCGCGATCGAGAAGACCTTCGGCGTGCAATTCATGGACAAGAACGTGTATCTCATCCCGTACCTGCCCTCGGAGGTCCAGTCCCACGACGTGGCCGCAATCGCGCTGATCTCGCTCTCGCTCGCGTTCCTCGCCACGCTCTATCCGAGCTGGCGCGCCTCGAAGGTGAACCCCGCCGAAGCCCTGCGGTATGAGTGACGCCGCGCCTGGGGCGGTGCTCGCGTGCCGCGACCTCAGGAAGACCTACCAGGGGCCGACGCCGGTGCCGGTCCTGCGCGGCATCGACCTCGAGGTGCGCCGCGCCGAGCGCATTGCCATCATGGGACGCTCGGGCTCCGGCAAGTCGACGCTGCTGCACGTCCTCGGCGGGCTGGACTCGCCGAGCGGCGGCGAGGTGCTGGTGCAGGGCCGCCGCCTGAGCGCGATGGGCGAGGCCGAGCGCGGCCGGGTGCGCAACGCCACGCTCGGCTTCATCTACCAGTTCCACCACCTGCTGCCCGAGTTCACCGCGCTCGAGAACGTTGCGATGCCGCTGATCATCCGGCGCTCGTCCCCCGCAGATGCGCGTGACAAGGCCAGAAAGATTCTCGAGGAAGTGGGCCTCGGCGCGCGGCTCGAGCACCAGCCGGGCGAGCTCTCGGGCGGCGAGCGCCAGCGCTGCGCCTTCGCGCGCGCGCTCGTCACCGAGCCCGCGTGCGTGCTGGCCGACGAGCCGACCGGCAACCTCGACACGCACACCGCTGACGAGGTGTTCGAGGTCATGCTGCGGCTGTCGGTCTCGCACGGCACCGCCTTCGTCATCGTGACCCACGATGCCGATCTCGCCGCGCGCGCCGAGCGAGTGCTCGAGCTTCAGGATGGTCTGCTGCGCCCGCGCGCGGCATGAGCGTTCTCGAAATCGTCATCTTCCTGCTGCTCTGCGCGGTGGCGCTGGGCTGGGTGTCGCGCCGCGCCGGCCTGCCCTATCCGATCGCGCTGGTGCTCGGCGGCGGGGCGCTCGGCTTCGTCCCCAAGCTGCCGCCGCTCCAGTTCGACCCCCAGTACCTGCTGGTGCTGGTGCTGCCGCCCATCCTCTACCAGGCGGCGCTGCTCACCTCGTGGCGTGACTTCAAGGCGAACCTGCGGCCGATCGGCCTGCTCGCGATCGGCCTCGTCATCGTCACCATGCTGGTGGTCGCCGCGACCATGCGGTTCCTCCTTCCCGAGATGCCATGGGCCGTGGCGTTCGCGCTCGGCGCCATCGTGTCGCCGCCCGATGCGGTGGCCGCGACCGCGATCCTGTCGAAGCTCAACATGCCGCGGCGCATCGTGACGGTGCTCGAGGGCGAGAGCCTGGTGAACGACGCCTCGGGCCTGGTGCTCTACAAGTTCGCCGTGGCCGCGGCGCTCTCGGGCGCGTTCTCGCTCTTCGACGCCTCGGTCCAGTTCGTGCTCGTGGCGGTAGGCGGCATCGCGATCGGCATGCTGCTCGCCGGCGTGTTCGTCGTCATCCACCGCTTCCTCGGCGATCCGTTCATCGAGGTGCTGGTGTCGCTTTCGATTCCCTACCTCGCTTACGTTGCGGCCGAATCGGTGCACGTCTCGGGCGTGCTCGCGGTGGTCGCCGCGGGACTGCTGCGCGGGCGCTATTCGCCCAGGATGGTTTCGGCCGAGATGAGGATCCTCGCGCGCTCGGTGTGGAACCTGCTCGTGTTCCTGCTGAACAGCCTGATCTTCATCCTGATCGGGCTGCAGCTCTCGGGCATCGTCGCGCGCCTGGAAGGTTTTACCGGCGGGGAACTCGCCGCGGCGGCGCTGGCGGTCAGCATGGTGGCCATCCTGGTGCGCTTCGGCTGGGTGTACTTCGCCGAGTACCTTCCCGCGTGGCTCGGCCGCCCGTTCGGCGTCAGGACCACCCCGCCGCTCCCCGGCGAGGCCTTCATCGTGAGCTGGTGCGGGATGCGCGGCATCGTGTCGCTCGCCGCCGCGCTCGCGCTGCCGATCGATCTCGAGTATCGCGAGTTCCTGATCTTCCTCACCTTCGCGGTGATCCTCGTGACCCTGGTGCTGCAGGGCCTGACGCTCGCGCCGCTCATCCGGCGCCTGAAGCTCGGCACCGACCACAGTGCGAGGGATGAGCACCGGCTCGCCCGGGTGGCGATGGGCAAGGCGGCGCTCTCCGCGGTCGACCGTGCCGCGGGAGAAGGCGGCGTGCTGCCCGACGTGATCGAGCGCATCCGCGCCGAGTTCGGCGAGCGCGTGGCCTCCGCCTCGCCGCTCGCGCAGCTCTCCGACAGCAGCCATGCCCACGCCACCCGCGTGCGCCTCGCCGCGGTCCGCGCCGAGCGCGACGAGCTGATCCGGCTTTGGCAGGAGGGAGCGATCAGCGACGACGTGCTGCACCACCTCGAGGAAGAGCTCGACTACGAGGAATCGCGGCTCTAGGGGAAAATGGGGACAGTCCCTATTTTTCCTGCCGCTTGCGCGCGCGTGCTTTCCAGGCGAGCACCACGTAGGCGCGCCAGCCGTACTCCGTAGCGAAGTAGCCCGCGACGGCGAGCGTCACCGCGAGCGCGACCAGGCCGATCGCGAGCGGCTTGCCGAGCGCCATCGACCAGTGGGCGAACTCGCGTAGCGACGCGCTGAGGTTGGCCCAGTCCCAGAGGAAAGGCTCCTGCGGCATGGTGCCGAGCGGCATGCCGAGCAGGAGCTGCCCGTAGCCGTAGGCGAGGATGTAGAGCGGGACGATAGTGAGCGGGTTGGTGTAGAGGGTGACGAGCAGCGCCACCGGGATGTTCTTGCGCAGCGGAGCCGCGATGAGCAGCGCGCCGAGCATCTGCAGCGGCCCCGGGATGAGCCCGCAGAAGAGCCCGATCGCCACCGCCCCGGGCACCGAGCGGCGGTTGAGGCACCACAGGTTCGGGTGGTGCAGCCAGGCGCCGAACATCGACACAAGCCGGTACGAGCGCACCGTGGCGACGTCGGGAAGATGCTTGCGGAGAAACTTTCGCGGCATGGTGCGCGCGGGTCAGCCGCAAGGCCGCCGCACGCGTTGATTCTAGATGACCTGCGCGCTCCTCGCGTTTGCAGCCGGGGTAGTCCTCCTGCAGATGCAGGCTGCGCTGCCTCCGCTCGCCTGGGCGCTGTTGCTTCTCCCTTTGGTGGTTATCGGCTTGAGATTCCGCTTTGTGCTGGCCGTCTCGGCGATCGCAGCCGGTTTCTTCTGGGCGGCATATTGCGCCGATCTGCGCATGGGCGAGTGGCTCGCGCCGCAGCTCGAAGGGCGCGATATAGAGGTCTTAGGCGTGGTGTCGGGACTACCGGCGCAGGGCGAGCGCGGGGTGCGCTTCGAGTTCGACGTGGAATCGGCGCCGCGCGGCGAGCGCGTGCCGGGCCGCGTCCTCCTGTGGTGGTACCGCAGCACGCAGCCCAGCTCGCAACCCGAGGCCGAGCCCGCGCTCCTCGCCGCAGCGGTGCACCCCGGCGAGCGCTGGATGTTCACCGTGCGCCTGCGCCGTCCGCACGGCAACCTCAATCCGAACGGGTTCGACTACGAAGCGTGGCTCCTCGAGCGCGGCATAGGCGCGACGGGTTACGTCCGCCAGCGCGGCGAGCAGCGCCTGCTGGGGCGGCGCGATTCAGCCCTGGACCGGGTAGAGCAGGTGAGAGAAGCCGTGCGCGAGCGCTTCCACGCGGTGCTCGGCGCGACTCCGGCGGCGGGGATCCTTTCAGCGCTCGCCGTAGGCGATCAGCGCGCGATCGCGGCCGAGGAATGGCGGCTTTTCAGCCGCACCGGCGTCACCCATCTCATGAGCATCTCCGGCCTGCACGTGACGCTCGTCTCGGGCCTCGTGGGATGGCTCGTCTCCGCGATCTGGCGACGCGTTCCATGGTTGGCGCTGCGCCTGCCCGCTCGCAAGGCGGGAGCGGCCGCGGCGATCTTCGGCGCGTTCGGCTATACGCTGCTTGCGGGCTTCGCGGTGCCGGCGCAGCGCACCTGCTACATGGTGACCGTGGTCGCGATCGCCCTCTGGACCGGCGGCATCGCCTCGCCGGTGCGCACCCTGGCGCTGGCGGCCGCGGTGGTGCTTGTCGCCGACCCCTGGGCGCCGCTCTCGCCGGGCTTCTGGCTCTCCTTCGCGGCGGTGGCGCTCATCTTCTATGTCGCGGCCGGCTGGACAGGCCGCGATCCCCGGGTCGCGCAATGGGTGCGCGTGCAGTGGGCGATCACGGTAGGGCTCGCGCCGGCGGTGCTGCTCCTCTTCGGCCAGGTCTCGATCGCTGGCCCGCTCGCCAACGCGGTCGCGATTCCGGTGGTGTCCGTGATCGTGACGCCGCTCGCGCTTCTCGCGGCGGTGATTCCGGCCGACTTCATCCTCGAGCTCGCGGCGCGCCTCGTCGAATGGCTGCTCCAGTTCCTCGAGCTTTGCGCGGCGCTGCCGGGCGCCCTGTGGCAGCAGCACGCTCCCGCGCCCTGGGCGGTGGCGCTCGCGCTCGCCGGCGCGGTCTGGGTACTCGCTCCGCGCGGCGTGCCCGGCCGCGGTTGCGGTCTTGCGCTGATGGCGCCCGCGTTCCTGCTGCCGCCGGGGGCGCCTGCGCCGGGCGAGGCCTGGATCACTGCACTCGACGTCGGGCAGGGCCTCGCCGTCGTGGTGCGCACCGCGACACGCACGCTGGTCTACGACGCGGGACCGGCGTTCGGTGCCGAGGCCGACAGCGGCGGGCGCATCCTCGTGCCGGAGTTGCGTGCGGCTGGGGCGAGGGGCGTCGACCTCATGGTGCTCACCCACGAGGACACCGACCATATCGGCGGCGCCCTGAGCGTGCTCGAAAGCCTCGAGGTGCAGGAGCTCGCCTCGTCGCTGCCGCAGGCGCACGCGCTGAACGCGCTCACGCCCGCGCCGCGGCGCTGCCTGGCCGGCGAGAGCTGGGACTGGGACGGCGTGCGCTTTACGTTCCTGCACCCTCGGCCGGAGGACGCTCCTGTGCGCCGCAATAACCAGAGCTGCGTGATGAGGATCGAGGCCGGCGGCGCGGCAATGCTGCTCACGGGCGACATCGAGCGGCTCGCCGAGCTTTCGCTTCTCCATCATCCGGTGGTGAAAGCAGAGGTCATGCTGGTCCCACACCACGGAAGCCGCACCTCCTCCAGCGCCGAGTTCATCCAGGCGGTCGCGCCGCGCTGGGCGATCGTCGCCGCGGGCTATCGCAACCGCTTCGGGCATCCGAACGCGGAAGTGATGGAGCGCTATGCGAGCGCCGGGACGGGCATTCTCCGGACCGACCGGGACGGCGCGATCCACGTCCTGCTGAGGAGCGCCGGGGTGCGGGTCGAGGGCGAGCGCAGCCTGCGGCCCCGCTATTGGCGGACCGCGCCTCCCGTATAGAATGGTCTCGCGGGACCCCGCATCCGGAATTACCACTACCGAGGAAAGAGGAGAGCCATGGCCAAGAAGGGCGACACCGGCGTTTATCGCGTCACCGAAGTCATCGGCACCAGCACCAACTCGTGGGAAGACGCGGCGAAGAACGCGGTGCAGACTGCCGCAGGCACGCTGCGGAGCCTCCGCATCGCCGAGATCACCAAGCTCGACATGCGCCTCGACGACGCGGGCAAGGTCGTGCAGTTCCGCGCGCGCGTGTCCCTCTCCTTCAAGTACGAGGGCTGATGTTCACCGCGGTCGTGCGCGTCACCGGCGCCGGGCGGCTCGCGGATTTCCGCGAGCGCCTGCGCTGGCTGATGGTGCGCGACGAGGACGCCGAGGAGTACAGCGAGCACCACGCCGAAGGGGTGCTCGAATACCGCTTCACGCCGCAGAAGGGCATCCCGTTCCCGGCCTTTACCGCCGCGTCGGCGGACTTTCCCGAGCTGCAGGTCGAGGCCGAATGGGAGCACGACGGCGTGCGCGGGCGCGCGCTGATCGAGAACGGGCGCCTGGTGCAGCAGGCGCCGGAGCTCGTGGCGGGCATGCTGCTCGACGTTTCGATCGAGCATGACGGCAGGCTCGAGCTCGCCTTTGCCTGCACCCGGCGCGAGGACGCGCTGGTCGGCTATGCCGCGAGCGCCGACCGGCACACCTACTTCCGATACCGCGACGGCGGGCTCGAGCTGGTCGGCCCCGATTCGCCGGACGAGGCGCTCGAGGAAGTGGCCTTCGCCTTCGTCGAAGAATGGATCTGGTACGACGAGGAGGACGCGGTGCTCGAGCGCGCGCGCTACGCTAACTACGGCTACCCGGTGCGCGGCGCGAACCTGCGCGCCGAGAAGCTGCACCTCGTCCGCGACCGCGGGCTGCGCTTCTCCTCGCTCGATGCCGAGGCGGCCGACGCCCGCGAAGCGCGCGCGGCGCTCATTGAGCAATGGCTGAAGCGGACCTAGCCGCGCAGCCGCGTCGCCGCTCGGTGCAGTGCGCCTCGCCCAAGGGGCTGCACCGGATGGCCTATCTCGAATGGGGCGACGCGCGAAACCGCGACGTGGTGGTCTGCGTCCACGGGCTCACGCGCACAGCCCGAGATTTCGACGAGCTGGCGCGCGCGCTGTGCGGCCGCTTCAGGGTGGTCTGTCCCGACGTCGCGGGGCGCGGCGACTCCGAGCCTCTGGCCGACCCGATGCTCTACGGCGTGCCGCAGTACGCGGCCGACATGGTCACGCTGATCGCGCGGCTCGACGTCGAGTCCGCGAGCTGGGTCGGCACTTCGATGGGCGGCCTGATCGGCATGGCGCTCGCCGCTCAGGCCGGCTCGCCGATCAAGCGCATGGTGCTGAACGACGTCGGTCCGGTCATCACTAAGGCTTCGCTCGAGCGTATCTCCTCCTACGTCGGCAAGGCGCCCAACTTCGCGAGCGTGGACGACGCCGAGCGCTACATCCGGACGATCTCGGCGCCTTTCGGTCCGCACAGCGACGCCCAGTGGCGCTTCCTCACCGAGACCTGGGTTAGACGCAATGACGACGGAACCTGGCGCGCGCATTACGATCCGCGCATCGGCGAGCCGCGCCTGGTGCCGCAGGGCGACCTCGAGCTCTGGAGCTTCTACGACGCCGTGCGCTGCCCGACGCTGCTCCTTCGCGGCGAGCTCTCCGATCTCCTGACGCGCGAGACCGCGAACGAGATGACACGGCGGGGCCCGCGCGCGAAGCTGGCCGAGATCCGTGGCGTCGGGCACGCTCCGACGCTGCTGCATCCCGACCAGATCGCCGTCGTGCGCGATTTTCTCCTCCAGGGCACCTGATGGGCAGAGGTTTTCTGCTGGTGCTCGCATTCGGCGCACTTCCGGCCGCGGCGCAATCCACTCTCGACGCGGTGCGCAGCAAGGGCTTCGTGCAATGCGGGGTCAACACTGGCCTCGCCGGGTTCTCGCTGCCCGACTCGAAGGGCGTATGGCGCGGGATCGACGTCGACCTCTGCCGCGCGGTGGCGGCCGCGGTCCTGGGCGACGCCGGGAAGGTGCGCTTTACGCCACTCACCTCGCAGCAGCGCTTCACCGCGCTGCAATCGGGCGAGGTCGACATCCTCGCGCGCAACACCACCTGGACGCTCACGCGCGACACGAGCCTCGGGCTCAACTTCGCCGGCGTCAACTACTACGACGGCCAGGGCTTCATGGTCCACCGCAAGCTGAACGTGAAAAGCGTGAAAGAGCTGAACGGGGCCACCGTGTGCGTGCAGCCGGGGACGACCAACGAGCTCAACCTCGCCGACTACTTCCGCGCCAACGGCATGAAATTCAGGCCGGTGGTCATCGAGAAGCTCGAAGAGGTGCTGAACGCCTACTTCGTCGGCCGCTGCGACGCCTACACCACCGACCACTCGGGCCTCGTCGCGCTGCGCGGCTCGCGCGTGCCCAAGCCCGAAGACCACGTCGTGCTGCCCGAGATCATCTCGAAGGAACCGCTCGGTCCCGCGGTGCGCCACGGCGACGACCGCTGGTTCGACGTGGTGAAGTGGTCGCTCTTCGCGATGATCGAGGCCGAGGAGCTCGGCCTCACCTCGAAGAACATCGAGGAGCAGGCGAAGGGCGCCGGCCCCTCGCTCCAGCGCTTCGTCGGCGCTTCCGGCGAGCTCGGCAAAATGCTCGGCCTCGACAATCGCTGGGCGTTCAACATCGTGAAGCAGGTCGGCAACTACGGCGAGAGCTTCGAAACGAACCTCAAGCCGCTCGGCTTCGAGCGCGGCCTGAACCGCCTCTGGACCCAGGGCGGCTTGATGTACGCTCCCCCGATACGATGATCTTGAAAAAACTTCTTGTAGCTCTCCTGGCCGTTGCGAGCTTCACCGCCGTTGCCCAGACCTACCCAGCAAAACCGGTGCGCATCATCGTGCCGTTCGCGCCGGGCGGCGGCACCGACTTCATCGCGCGCTTCATGGCGCAGCGGCTCTCCGCGAGCATGGGACAGCAGTTCGTGGTCGAGAACCGCGCCGGCGCGGGCAGCACGATCGGCACCGAGGCCGGCCTCAAGTCGCCGCCCGACGGCTACACGCTGACGATCGTCTCCAACAGCTACGCGGCGAACGCGAGCCTCTACAAGCTGCGCTTCGATCCGATCGCCGACATGACCCCGGTGATCCAGATCTCGAGCGGGCCGTACATGGTGGTGGTGCATCCTTCGCTACCGGTGAAGAACCTGCGCGAGCTGATCGCGCTGGCGAAGGCCGAGCCCGGGCGCGTCTTCTTCGCTTCTTCCGGACAGGGCAGCATCAACCATCTCGCCACCGAGCTCCTCGCCAGCATGGCAGGATTCAAGCTGAATCACGTGCCTTACAAGGGCACCGGGCCCGCGCTCGCCGACACGCTTGGCGGGCAAACGAATGCCACGCTCGGCAGCACCGCTTCAACGCTGCCGCACGTGCGCGCCGGACGCCTGCGCGCGCTCGCCGTGACTACGTCGAAGCGCATCGCCTCCGAGCCCGACCTTCCCACGGTGGCCGAAGCCGGCGTGCCGGGATACGAGACGGTCCTGTGGCACGGGCTGATCGGGCCGAAAGGCCTGCCCGCCCCGGTGGTCGAGCGGCTTAACGCAGAGGTGTCGAAGGTCCTGCAGCTCAAGGAAACGGCCGAGCAGCTCCAGAGCGACGGCGTGTCGCCCGCGGGCAGCACGCCGGGAGAATTCCTCGCCGCGATCACGAAGGAGATCGAGCTGTGGCGCCGCGTGGTGAACGACGCAGGCGTGAAGCTCGAGTAGCGGAACAATTTCTCATTGCCGTGCACTTCGAAATTGCCGCCGCGGCGGCCGGGCGGTAAGGTGTGCGCACAAGAAAAGACGGCGAAGGGGGGAACCATGCCGCTCGTAGGTGGACTCGTCCTGCTGATCCAGCTTAGCTTTGCCTATCACGCGCTGAAGACGCGCCGGCCATACTGGTGGATCTTCGTCATCATGGGATTCCCGGTCATGGGCTGCGTGCTCTATTACTTCATCGAAGTCTTCCCGTCTTCGCGCGAGAGCCGCAGCGCGCACAAGGCGGCGCGCGCGATCGCACGCGCGCTCGACCCCGACAAGGACCTGCGCGCGCGCGTCGCCGACGTCGAAGCGTGCGGCAGCGTCGAGAACCGCATGCACTTGGCGCGCCAATGCATGGAGCAGGGCATGCACGCCGAAGCGGCGTCCCTCTACCGCAGCTGTCTCGCCGGCGTGCACGAAACCGATCCGGACATCCGCTATGGCCTCGCCGGCGCGCTCTTCATGGAGGGCAAGCACGAAGAGGCGGTCGAGCTTGCCCGGCGCCTTCGCGCGTCGCATCCCGGCTTCCGGCCGGCCGATGTCGGACTCCTCCTCGCATGCGCGCTCGAAGGGGCGAACCGCCTGGACGAGGCGCTCGCCGAGCTGGGCGTCCTCGCCGACACCTACCCCGGCGAGGAAGGGCGCTGGCGCTACGGCGCGTTGCTCAAGCGCCTGGGCCGGAGCGCGGATGCGCAGGCGGTGTTTCTCAGGATGCTGCGCAACGCCGAGCGCCAGCCGCCTCACTACCGCGACGCGCAGCGCGATTGGCTGAAGCTCGCGCGTGAGAGCATGCAGGCCTAGATGAATCCCTACGCGCCGCCGGAAGCAGCGGTCCACGACCTACCCGTGAAGCCGGGCTCCGCATTCAAGGCCGTCGCGCTCGGCCTTGCGACGGACATCGGCGGCACGTTGGTGGCCACCGTCATCCTCGCGCTGATCTACGGCGCGGCGCTGGGCGCCGCCGGCGTCCGGCGCGAGGAAATTGCCGCCGCCATGCAGGTTTCGGCGACCGATTCATGGTTCTTCTATGCCATGACGGGAGTCGGCCTCGGCTTCTCGGTGCTCGGCGGATACGTCTGCGCCCGCATTGCACGGCGCTCCGAGCTCAAGCTCGGCGCCATCCTCGCCGCGATCTCCGCAACCCTCGGCCTGCTCATGGCCGGAGACGACGGACAGCAACTCGGCACGTCCATCAGCCTCACTCTCGCCGGCATCGGCGCCGTGCTCGCTGGCGCGCGGCTGGGACTCAAGCGGAACCGCGCCGGCAAGTAAATCAGCACTAGCGGCACGAACCTTGCCCGCCATGGGGTATCTGACCGGTCAACCCCATGCGCGCTATCTACCCTGTCGCCCTTCTCACCTGTCTCTTCGCTGCGACAGCCTGCGCCGAGCGTTCGCAGTTGACCCACGAACAGACGGTCGGCCCTGATCCGGTGCTGCCCGCACCGAGCAGCGCGGCGATTCCCACGATCCATGTCGCTCCCGCGAAGGGCTGGCCGACGGACATTGCGCCGAAGTCGCCCGAGGGCCGCAAGGTGACCGCATTCGCCACCGGCCTCGAGCATCCGCGCTGGGTCTACGTGCTGCCGAACGGCGACGTGCTCGTCGCCGAGACCAACGCGCCCGAGCGCCCCGACGAAGGCAAGGGCGTGAAGGGCCGCGTCATGAAAATGATGCAGACCAAGGCGGGCGCAGCCGTGCCGAGCCCGAATCGCATCATCCTGCTGCGCGACGCCGACGGCGACGGTGTCGCCGAGACACGCTCGACGTTCCTCGAAGGTCTGAACTCTCCCTTCGGCATGGCGCTCGTCGGCAACACGCTCTACGTCGCGAACACCGACGCAGTCGTCCGCTTTCCCTACAAGGAAGGTGAACAGAAGATCGCGACCCAAGGCGAGAAAGTCGTCGATCTCCCCGCCGGGACGCGTAACCACCACTGGACCAAGAACCTGATCGCAAGTCCCGACGGCGCGAAGCTCTACGTGACGGTCGGCTCCAACAGCAACGCTGCCGAGAACGGCATCGAAGTCGAGGAAGGTCGCGCAGCGATCTGGGAGGTCGACACGAAGAGCGGCAAGCACCGCATCTTCGCCTCCGGCCTGCGCAACCCGAACGGCCTCGCCTGGGAGCCGAAGACCGGCGCGCTGTGGACCGTAGTCAATGAGCGAGACGAGCTCGGCAACGACCTCGTGCCCGACTACCTCACGATGGTCCGCGACGGCGCCTTCTACGGCTGGCCCTACAGCTACTACGGCCCGAACGTCGACAAGCGCGTCAAGCCTCAGCGCCCCGACCTCGTCGCCAAGGCGATCAAGCCCGACTACGCCCTCGGCTCCCACGTCGCCGCGCTCGGACTCGCGGTGACCAACGACGGCGCCTACATCGGCCAGCACGGCTCTTGGAACCGCAAGCCCCTCTCCGGCTACAACGTCGTATTCGTTCCCTTCAGCAACGGCAAGCCTTCGGGCCAGCCTCAGGAAGTGCTCACCGGCTTCCTGGGACCGAAGGACGAAGCCTACGGCCGCCCGGTCGGCGTCGCCTTCGACAAACGGGGCGGCCTTCTCGTCGCCGACGATGTCGGCAACGCGATCTGGCGCGTCGCGCCTCGCTAGGCCCTTCGGAAACCCTTTCTTGTAGCATCCGGCCGTGCAAGGTCCGGATGCGCGTCGCTAGGCTATCCCCGCTGTCGGTTTTCGTGGCAGTGCTAGTCCTTTCCGCCATCGCGGTGCTTCTTTGGCTGGGCGCCGATCAGCGCCGTCAAAGTAGGGAACGTGATTTTCTGACTGCCGCTAGCCAGGGCAACGTCGGCCGGATGAGTGAGCTTGTCGACAAGGTGAACGTAGATGCGCGGCTGAGCGAGGATGGCGAGACCGCGCTGCATCGGGCGGCATCGCGAGGGCACCTGAAGGCGGTGGCGCTGCTCCTCGACCGAGGTGCCAAGGTAGATGCGGTCGACGGCGAAGGCGTAACGCCACTTATCCTCGCGAGCTATCGAGGGCAGACCGAAGTGGTGAAGCTGCTGCTCGAGCGCGGCGCGGACGTGAACGCGCGGGAGAAGCGGAACGGGCTGAGCTCGCTGTCACATGCCGTGGGAAGGGGCGACAAGGAGCTGGTGAGCGTGCTGCTTGTTCATGGGGCGGATCCCTTGCTCAAGAGCGCGGATGGGCGCACGGCGCTCGAGCGCGCCGAGGCGAACGGCGCGACGGAGATTGTGGCGCTGATGAAAAGGGTGCCCGCCAAAAAGTAGAGCAATTGGGTCCTCGCCTTCGCGGGGACGACTGTCTCCGGTTACTCGGCCTTGGCGCCGGTCTCGCGGACGATCTTGGCCCACTTCGCGACTTCGTCACGCACGTAGTTGGCGGAATCCTTGAGCGGCGCGGCGGTGGGCTCGAAGGCGAGGGTGTCGAGGCGCTCCTTGATGTCGGGGCTCTTGACGGCGCGCAGGACGGCGTCGTTCAGCTTCTGCGCGATCTCGGGCGGCGTTGAGGCCGGGACGAAGAGGCCGACCCAGGTGTAGTCCTCCATGCCGGAATAGCCGAGCTCGTTCAGTGTCGGCACGTCGGGGAGCTGCGGCAGGCGCCTGGCCGAGGAGACGGCGAGGGCGCGGAGCTTGCCGGCCTTGATGTTCGACATGGGTCCCGAGCCGGCCATGCAGCCGATCGGCGGCTGGCCGCTCAGCAGGCCGGTGACCGCGGGGCCGGCGCCCTTGAAGGGAACGTGCGTGACGTCGGCCTTCCAGCGCACGTGGAACAGGTTCTCGGCGGTGAGATGCGGGGTGGTGCCGGCGCCGGGCGAGGCGAAGGCGAGCTTGTCCTGCGCCATCGCCTTCTTCAGCTCGTCGAGCGTCTTAGCCGGGAACGAGCTGTTGACGAGGATGATGTTCGCCTGCTGGGCGACCACTGCGATCGCCAGGAGGTCCTTGACCGGGTCGTAGCCCGGGTTCGAGAAGAGCGTCGGGTTGACCGCGTACGCCGACGAGTGCGCGAGCAGCGTGTAGCCGTCGTGCGCGGACTTGGCGACTTCCGCGGTCGCGACGTTGCCGCTCGCGCCGACCTTGTTCTCCACGACCACGGGCTGGCCGAGCGTTTCGCTCATCTTAGGGCCGATGAGCCGCGCGATGATGTCGACCGGCCCGCCCGGCGGAAAGGCGACCAGCATCCTGATCGGCTTGGAGGGATAGGGTTGCGCCCCAACCATCGAAGCGAACAGGGTCAGTCCTATTCCCGTCAAGAGTTTTTTCACGGAAAACCTCACTTGATGGCGAGCGGGTTGGTCGGCGAGCCGACCGCGCCGGTGATCGGGATCGCGGGCGCGACGAACATGAACTCGTAGACGCCGTCCTCGGCGCAGTCCTTCGCCAATTCGGCGACGTAGAAGATCTCGCCCATGGTCATGCCCATGATCGGGATGGTGATCCAGTGCCAGGGCTGGTTGATGCCGGGCTCGGTCTCGTTCGGCCGCACCTCGCAGCCCCAGGTGTCGGAGGCGAGGGCGGCGAGCTGGGTGCGCTGGATCCAGGCGAGCGTCTCGAAGGCGAAGCCCGGCGCGTCGCCGCCGGGATAGCCGTCCCAGCTCCCGGCCTTGAGCTTCGCTTCCATCTGGCCGGTGCGCACGACGATGAAATCGCCGCGCCTGAACTCGACTTTCTGTTTTTTTGCAGTGAGGTCGAGCTCCTCGGTGGTGATGGCATGGCCGTCGGGCAGGATGTCCATGCCGAGCGCGCGCGGCACGTCGAGGAACACGCCGCGGCCGACCATCCGGTTCTTGGTCTTCTCGATGCCGCACTTCTGTGCGCCGGCGGTGGTCACCTCGCGGCAGTCGTAGCCGTTCCACATGTTGTTCTCGTAGAACACGTGGCCGAGGCCGTCCCACTGCGTGCCGCACTGGAGCGGCATCACGACCATGTCGTCGGCGGCGCGGATGCCGCGCTTGTCGAGCACGCCGGAGTAGGCGTCGGTGCCGGTGCGCAGCATCGTGTGCACCGGGTTGATCCGGCCCATGGCGGGATATGTGCTCTTCGCGCCCTGCGGCCCGTTCTGGTCGAAGTTGAGCGCGAGCGAGATCACCTTGCCTTTGCGCACCAGGCGAGCGGCGGCGACGATGTCCTCGGGCTGGGTGAAGTTGAGCGTGCCGATCTCGTCATTCGGGCCCCAGCGGCCCCAGTTCTTGAACTTCTCGGCGGCGTCGCGCAGGTCCTGGCGGGTAAGCTTGCGGGCGGGCGAATGGGTAGCCATATGGGTAGAAATCAGGGTCACCAACGGGGATGAAGGGGAAATGAGGCGGCTAGGGTATCAGGCCGCGGCGGTCGCCGTCGCGCTCATCGTGGTCGGCTACCTGGTGCACAACGCCTCCGTGAACCTGGAGGCGCGGCGCATCGCGAGCGGCTTCGCCTTCCTCGAGCGGGAGGCCGGGTTCGAGATCAGCGAGTCGCCCTTCCTGCGCTATAGCGCCTCGAATACCTACCTGAGCGCGCTCCTGGTGGGCATCGGCAACACCCTGAGGGTGGCGGCGGTCGGGATCGTGGCGGCCACGCTGCTCGGCGCGGCGGTCGGCTTGTTTCGCCTGTCGAAAAATTTTTTGCTGCGCACACTGGCCGCCTGGTACGTCGAGTTCATCCGCAACTCGCCGCTCCTGGTGCAGCTCTTCTTCTGGTACGCGGTGATCACCGAGGCGCTGCCGATGCCGCGCGAGGCGCTGCAGCCGCTGCCGGGCGTGTTCCTCACCAATCGCGGCATCTACTTCCCCGCGCCCGGAAGCGTCCCGGTGCTCGAAAGCTTCAACTTCGCCGGCGGCTTCGTGCTCACGCCCGAGTTCACGGCGCTGCTCCTCGGGCTCACGGTCTACACCGCGGCGTTCATCGCCGAGATCGTGCGCGCTGGGGTGCTCGCGGTGAGCCTGGGGCAATGGGACGCCGCCTTCGCCATCGGCCTCACGCGCGGCCAGGCGCTGCGCCGCGTCGTGGTGCCGCAGGCGCTGCGCGTCATGGTGCCGCCCATGGGGAGCCAGTACCTCAACATCACCAAGAACAGCTCGCTCGCGGTGGCGATCGGCTACCCCGACCTGGTCTCGATCGCGAACACCGCCATCAACCAGACCGGGCAGGCGATCGAGGGCGTGGCGATCATCATGGCGGTGTACCTCACCATCAGCCTTTCGATCTCGGCGTTCATGAACTGGTACAACGCGCGGATCGCCCGGCGATGAGGTGGCTGCGGACGAATCTGTTTCCGGACCCGTGGACGGGCGCGGTGACGCTCGTGCTCGTCGTCCTCCTATGGAAAATCATTCCACCGTTTGTCGACTGGGCGTTCATCGACGCGGTGTGGCGGCCCGACGCCAGGGCGTGCCACGACGCTAGCGGCGCGTGCTGGGGCTTCATCGCCGAGAAGCACCGGTTCATTCTCTTCGGCACCTATCCGTTCGAGCAGCATTGGCGGCCAGCGCTTTCTACCCTCTTGTTGATCGGGCTTTCGGCTTTCAGTCTGGTAAGACACTTCTGGCGCTGGTGGCTCACACTGGTCTGGCTCGCCGGCCTCACCGTCATCGGCGTGCTCATGTGGGGCGGCCTGATCGGACTGACGTACGTGGAGAGCGGGCGCTGGGGCGGGCTCATCCTGACGCTGCTCCTCGCCAGCTTCGGCATCGCGTTCGCCTTCCCGCTTTCGATTTTCCTCGCGCTCGGGCGCCGCTCGGAGCTGCCGGTGATCCGCGCACTGTGCGTGGGCTACATCGAGCTGATCCGCGGGGTGCCGCTCATCTCGGTGCTGTTCATGGCCTCGGTGATGCTGCCGCTCTTCCTCCCGTCCGGCGTCACCATGGACAAGCTGCTGCGTGCGCAGATCGCGCTCATTCTCTTCGCCGCGGCGTATTTCGCCGAGGTGGTGCGCGGCGGGCTGCAGGCGATTCCCAAGACGCAGTACGAGATGGCCGATGCGCTAGGACTGACCTATTGGCAAAAAACAACTTATGTAGTCTTACCGCAAGCGCTGCGAATCGCGCTGCCGCCGCTCGTGAACACCTGCATCGGCTTCTTCAAGGATACCTCGCTCGTCCTGATCATCGGGCTGTTCGACCTGCTGACGACGATCAAGGTCTCCATGACCGACCCGCGCTGGGCGGGCTTCGGCGTCGAGGCCTATGTCTTCGCCGCGGCGGTTTACTTTGTGTTCTGCTTCGCGATGTCGCTCTACAGCCGCAAGCTCGAACAGCCTGCTATTTCTCGAAGATGAGCATCAGGTAGGCGGCAAAGAGGAGCAGGTGCACCGCGCCGAGGAGGACGTTGGTGCGCACGCTGGCGAACGTCAGCATGCTCACCACAAGGGTCAGGACGAGCAGCGTGACGTCGGCGGGGTCGAGGCCGAGCACGATGGTCTGGCCGGTGATGAAGCCGATCGCGAGCACCGCGGGAATCGTCAGGCTGATGCTGGCGAGCACCGAGCCGAGCAGGAGGTTCACCGAGCGCTGGAGCTGATTGGCGAGCGCGGCGCGCGCGGCGCTGAGCGATTCCGGCGCAAGCACCAGTACCGAGACGAGAAAGCCCGCGAGCGCGCGCGGCGCATGCATCACGTCGATGCCGTAGTTGATCGGCACCGCGATCTGCTTGGCGAGAAGCAGCACCACCGTGAGGTAGAGGAGCAGCAGCGGGACGTGAAGGGCGAGCGGGCGCGCCGGGGCGCCGGCGCCGCGGCCGGCGTCCTCGCCGCTGGCGTGGACGAAGTATTCGCGGTGGCGCAGGTTCTGGATGGCGAGAAACACGCCGTACAGCACCAGCGACATCGCTATCAGGAAGGTGGCATGGAGCGGCGAGTAGGTCGGTCCCGGCGAGGACTCGGTGAAGTTCGGCAGCACCAGGCCGAGCACCGAGATCGGCACGATCACGGCGAGGAAGGCGCTGGCGCCCTGCAGGTTGTAGGTCTGCTCGTGGTAGCGCAGCCCGCCGAGGAGCAGCGACAGGCCGACCATGCCGTTCAGCACGATCATCACCACGGCGAACATCGCATCGCGCGCCAGCGTGGCGTTGCCCTTGCCGCCATACATCACCGCGGCGATGATGGTCACCTCGATCGCGGTCACGGCGAGCGTGAGCACCAGGGTTCCGGCCGGTTCGCCGAGCTGCTCGGCGATGCTGTCGGCGTGGCGCACGGCGGCGAAAGACGCGAGCATGATCACGCCGAAAAGCCACAGCGACATCAGCGCGAACCAGAACGGGTTGGACAGATCCCCAAGCCATCCCGCGCCGAAGGCGACGAAGAGCGCCACCGTCGCCACGCAGACGGCGAGCGGCCATTCGCGCGCCAGCGGGGAAAACGTGGTCCGGCCCTGTTTTTGAGTCTTGTTCAGTCGCGCTTGACGCCGGCCGCGGTCATCTGCGCCCAGGCGCGCTGGAGCGAGCCGTCGAGGTCGATCGCGCGGCAAGCGTTCTCGATGACGGTGGTGTCGAACCCGGCCGCGCGCGCGTCGAGCGCGGTCCAGGCGACGCAGAAGTCGGTCGCGAGGCCGCAGACGTACAGCTTCTCGAGCTTGCGCTCCCGGAGATAGCCGGCGAGGCCGGTGGCGGTACGGCGGTCGGCCTCGAGGAAGGCCGAGTAGCTGTCGATGTCCGCATGATGGCCCTTGCGGATGACGAGCTGCGCTTTCGTCAAGTTCAAGTCCGGGTGAAAAACAGCACCCGGGGTTCCCTGGACGCAGTGGTCGGGCCACAGGACCTGCGAGCCATAGGAGAGCTGGAGGGTCTCGAAGGGCTTCTTTCCCGGATGCGACGAGGCGAAGGAGATGTGCCGGCGCGGATGCCAATCCTGGGTGAGCACGATGTTGTCGAAGCGCACCGCGAGCCGGTTGACGAGCGGCACGACCTCGTCGCCGCGCGGAACGGCGAGCGCGCCGCCGGGCATGAAATCGTTCTGGAGGTCGACGACCACCAGGCAGGTGCCGGACACGGCTACTTCTTTTTCTCCTGGGCGAGCTCGGCCGCCAGCCGCAGCGCGGCGAGGTACGAGCGCCAGCCGAAGCCCTGGACGGTGCCCTTCACCGCCGGAGAGATGATCGAGTGGGTGCGCCACTCCTCGCGCGCGTGCAGGTTCGACATGTGCACCTCGATCACCGGGAAGGGCATCGCCTTGATGCAGTCGTGCAGCGACACGCTGTGCTGCGTGAGCCCGCCCGGATTGAGGATCGCGCCGGCGGCGTCGTCCATATGCTTGTGGAAGAGGTCCACGAGAGCGCCTTCGTGGTTCGACTGCAGGATCACCAGCTCGACCTTGAGCTCGCGCGCGAGCGCCTGGAGCTTCTCGTTGATCTCCTCGAGCGTGGTGGTGCCGTAGATGTGGGGCTCGCGCCGGCCGAAGAGGTTCAGGTTCGGCCCGTGCAGGACGAGGATTTTCATCTTGTTAGCTCCGGTTGGCGGCGTTCCAGTTCTTTTCCAGATTGGCGACGAGCGCCTGGCTGAAATGGCATTGTGCCTGCTCCCGAGCGTACACCGCCATGTAGCGGCGGAACAGCTCGAGCGGCTCCTCCCCGACGCGGATCGCGCGCCGGTTGCCCGCGGCGCTGACGACACCGGAGCCTGTGAGCTTCTCCACTGTTTCTGAAATCGCGCGGTCCATATCGCTGGGGGAAACCACCGCGTCGCAGAGCATTCGTCCTACGGGGCTCGCGCATTCGATGCGCAGCTCGGCCAGGATCGCCTGGCGCGCGATGCGGTCGCCGACGAAGCGCGGCAGGCGCAGGTTCGCGGCGCCCGGGATGATGCCTTCCTTGCGCGCCGGCAGCGTGAGGTACGCGTCCTCGGCGGCGAGCGTGTGATCGATCGTGAGCAGGATCTGGCAGTGCCCGCCGATCGCGAAGCCCTCGACCGCGGCGATCCAGAGCTTCTCGGCCGAAGCGTTCTCCGGAGATTCGTTTTCGAAAGCGACGCCGCGGTAGAGCTTGTTCACCAGGCCGAGATCGCGGATCAGGTACCAGAGGTAGCGGATCCTGCCCTGGTAGAGATGCGTGAGGTTGATTCCGGCGCCGAAGAGGCGCCGCCCAGCGTACTTCGGGTGCTCGACGAAATCGCCGCGCAGCACGCAGACCTCGGTCTTGCGGTCGAGCAGCGCGACGTCGACGGCGACCTCCAAACCCTCGAGCGTCGACTCGTCCTCGGCGTTGAGATAGCGCGGGTTGCGCATCGTCACCACCGCGGCCTTGCCCTGTCGCTCGAGGCGGGCGCCGGGCAGCTCGAATCTCCCCGTGCGATCGAACTCGGCGAGCCTCTCCGCGGTTTTGGGATGCGGAAGCAGCATCGCGTGGCAAAGGTGCGTGCCGGCGGCGGGGTCGGCGAGGATCTCGGCGAGGAAAGCGCCATGCGCCTTCTCCACGCCTTGCTTCTCCTTGAGCGGCAGACGCGCTTCGGCCGCGAGCTCGTCCACGGAGGGCAGCGCCGCTTTTTCGGCCGCCCGACGGCACAGCTCGTCCACGCGCACGAAGCGCGTGCGCTGCGCCGTGAGCTCGTCGTAGAGGGCTAGCGCGTCCATTCCCATAATGTAAGGATAATCGCACATGATCCGCGGCTCGACCGAGCTCGTCGCCCACATCGGCTACCCGACCCATACGTTCAAGTCGCCGATGATCTATAACCCCTACTTCGAGCAGGCGGAAATCGACGCCGTGGTTGTGCCGATGAGCTGCGAGGCCGAGCACTATCCGGCGTTCCTGAGATCGGTGTTCACGCTGACGAACGTCCGCGGCGCGATCATCACGATGCCGCATAAGGTCAGCACCGTCGGCCTGCTCGACGAAGCGACGATCGCGGTGAAGATCGCGGGCTCCTGCAACGCCGTGCGGCGCGCGGCCGACGGGCGCCTGCAGGGCGATCTCTTCGACGGCGAGGGCTTTGTGCGCGGCGTGCGTCGCAAGGGATGCAGGCTCGAAGGCGCGCGTGCGCTCGTCGTGGGCTGCGGCGGCGTCGGCTCGGCGATCGCCGCGTCGCTGGCCGCCGCCGGCGTGAGCGCGCTGACGCTCTTCGATGCGCATGCCGACGCTGCCCGGGGCTTGGCGCGGCGTCTCACCACGCACTACCCAACAATAGAATTGAAAAACGGATCGAAGGACCCGGTCGCCCATGATCTGGTCGTCAACGCCACGCCGCTTGGCATGAATGCCGGCGACCCGCTGCCGATGGACGTCGCGCGCATTTCATCCAAGACCTTTGTCGGCGAGGTGGTGCTGAAGGAGGAAATGACGCCTTTCCTCGAGGCGGTGCGGATGCGCGGCTGCCGCTACCAGGTCGGCGCGGACATGCTGTTCGAGCAGGTCCCGGCGTACCTGGAATTCTTCGGCTTTCCTGCGACCACGCCGGAGGCATTGCGCTCGGTCGCGCGGATTACTTACTGAAATTGAAATGAACCGGCCTATCGGACTCGCGGCGCTCACGGTTCTCGAGCTGCCGCACGAGGAGCAGATCCGCGTCGCGGCGCAGGCCGGCTACACCCACGTGGGACTGCGCCTGGTTCCCGTGGCGGGGCAGCCCTACCAGCATAGCTTCGATGTTTCTGCAGTCGAACGAACCCTGGTGGAGCACGGCGTTCGGGTGCTCGACGTCGAAGTCTTTCGCCTCACGCCGGAAACCAAATTCGCCGACTTCGAAGCGGTGCTCGAAGCCAGCGCGCGCCTGAAAGCGACCGAGCTCCTGGTGCACGGCGCCGATCCGGACGAATCCCGCCTCGCCAAGACGTTCGGAGCGCTTTGCGATCTCGCGGCGCGCTATGGGCTTGCGGCGAACCTCGAGCCGATGCCGTGGGTCGACGTGTCGAACGTGGCCAAAGCCATGCGCATCATCGACCTGGCCGCGCGGCCGAACGGCGGCCTGCTGGTGGATGCGATCCACTTCTTCCGCGGCGGCGACACGCCGCAAGTGCTTTCCAGCGTGCCGTCGACGCGCCTGCGCTATGCGCAGCTCTGCGACGCCGCGCCCGGCCGGCCGGCGCAAATGGAGGAGATTATTCGCCAGGCGCGCTCGGAGCGCCTCTTCCCGGGCGACGGCGGGCTCGATCTGCGCGGACTGCTGCGCGCGCTCCCCGCGGGCATTCCGCTCAGCCTGGAGGTTCCGGTTTCGCAAAAGCTGCCGCCGCTCGAGCGGGCGCGGCGCGCGCTCGATGCGACGAAAGCTATACTCGTCTCCGCGGAGGGGACATGATTTTCGATCTGCGCATCTACACGCTGCACAACAACAAGTTCGCCGCCTGGCTCAAGCTTTACGAGGAATACGGCCATCCGACGCAGGTGAAGCATTGCGGCGAGCCGGTTTTCTACGCCACGACCGAGGTCGGGCCGCTCAACCAGGTGGTGCACGTGTGGAAGTACGCGAGCCAGGCCGACCGCGAGAAGAAGCGCGACGCGCTTATGTCGGATCCGGCGTTCAAGGAATACCTCGCCAAGAGCCGCGAGCTCGGCGCGCACCAGAGCCAGGAGTGCCGCATCCTCAAGTCGACCTCTTTCTCGCCGCTGTAATGAAAAAAGCCTGTGTGATGGGCCATCCGATCGCGCATTCGCGCTCGCCGATGATCCATGGCTACTGGCTCAGGACGCTCGGCATCGAGGGAGCGTACGAGCTGAAGGACCTCATGCCCGAGCAATTTCCTGGATTTGTGGGTGAGCTGGGAAAGAACGGTTATGTCGGCGGCAACGTAACCGCGCCTCACAAAGAGGCTGCCTACCGCGCGGTCAGCGCGCGCGATGCGGCCTCTGAGGCGGTCGGCGCCGTGAATACGCTCTGGCTCGAGAACGGGAGGCTGATGGGCGGCAATTCCGACGTCCACGGCTTCATCGCCAACCTCGACGATCGCGCGCCCGGCTGGAACGTGCCAGGCTGCAACGTGGTGATCCTCGGGGCCGGCGGCGCCAGCCGCTCGGCGGTCTATGCGTTCCGACAGCGCGGCATCGAAGTGCACGTCGTGAATCGCACCGTCGCGCGCGCGCAGGAGCTGGCGCAGCGCTTCGGTGCGAGCGCTCATCGGTGGAATGACTTGGCGAAACTGCTGTCTCAGGCCGACGTGCTCGTGAACTGCACCTCGCTCGGCATGCAGGGCAAGGACCCGCTGCAGATCGATCTCGGGCCGCTCAGGAAGAGCGCCGTGGTCTACGACATCGTCTACGTCCCGCTGGAGACGCCGCTTCTCGCGCAGGCGAAGAAGCGCGGCCACCGCACGGTCGACGGCCTGGGCATGCTCCTGCAGCAGGCGGGATTCGGTTTTCGCAAATGGTTCGGCGGTGAGCCGAAGGTCACGCCGGAGCTGCGCAGCATGGTCGAGGCGGACATCGCCGCCAAGGCACCGACCTGAACGATGAACCCCGTTTCGGCGCGCAATATCCGCTTCGTCGGCCATTCGGACATGAACGGCAAGGGCGACGGCGTGCAGGTCATGGTGCACCGCGGCTACGCCTACGTCGGCCACGGCTTCAGCAACGGCATCACCACCCTCGACGTGCGCGACGCGAAGCACCCGAAGGTCACCGATTTCATCGCCTGCCCGCAGGGGACGCGCGCCTTCCACCTGCAGACCCACGAGGACCTTCTTCTGGCGGTGAACGCGCCCAGTGTCTGGACGATGCAGCAGTTCCAGCAGAGCGACAAAAACTATTTCGGCGGCTCGCCGGCCGACCGCCTCAAGGGGACCGGGATCGAGTTCACGGCCGGCATCCGGGTCTACGATATTTCCAAGCTGGAGAAGCCGCGCGAGATTGGTTTCATGCCCGTCGACGGAGTGGGGCCGCACCGGATCTGGTACGTGGGCGGGCGCTATGCCTACGCCTCGATCCACTTCGCCGATTTCACCGACCACATCCTCGCGATCATCGACATGTCGCAGCCGAGCAAACCGCAGCTCGTGGGGCGCTGCTGGCTCCCCGGCATGTGGCGTGGTGGCGGCGAGACGCCGAGCTGGCCCGCCGGCAAGCGATACGCGCTGCATCATGCGCTGGTCGATGGCGAGCTCGCCTACGCCGCCTGGCGCGATGGCGGACTGACCGTGGTCAGCGTCGCCGATCCGGCGCGGCCGAAGATCCTCGTCCACCGCCTTCCGCAGCCGGGCGGCGGCGGCACGCATTCGCCGCTGCCGCTGCCGGAGCGCAAGCTCCTAGTCCTCGCCGACGAGCCCACCTTTGCCAACTGCAAGGAAGGGCGGCGCCACATCTGGACCTACGACGTGCGCGAGCCATCCGACCCGAAGGTCATTGCGTCCTTCCCGGAGCCCGGCGAATCCGACTATTGCGCGAAGGGCGGGTTTTTCGGCCCGCACAACCTGCACGAGAACCGGCCGGGCGCATTCCAGAGCTCCAAGCTCATCTTCGCCACCTACTACAACGCGGGCGTGCGGGTCTACGACATCGCGGACCAGTCCCGGGCGAAGGAGATCGCGTTCTACGTGCCGCCCAATCCCGCGAAGATGGTGGATCCGCGGCCAAACCGGCCGCAGGTGCTCCAGACGGCCGATTGCTATGTCGACCGCAACGGGCTCATGTACCTGACCGACCAGAACGCGGGTCTTAACATTCTGCAGTTCGAGGGTCTCTGACAGAGGAGGGGAACGTGAACGCAAGGTGGAGGGGAGTAGCGGCAGCCGGCATGCTCGCGCTCGGCGCGGCGTCAGCGCAGGCGCAGCAGACGGTCTTCATGCCGATCGTGATCGAGGTGTCGGGCAACGGTGCCGTGTCGGGCACCAATTTCCGCGACGGCGCGCTGATGGCGATCGACGAGATCAACGCCAAGGGCGGGATCCTCAAGCGCAAGATCAACGCGCCGGTGAGCGACACGCAGAGCAACGCCGGCATCTCGCGCGCCCAGGTGCAGAAGGCGATCGACGGCAACCCGTATGTGATCCTCGGCCCGGTGTTCTCCGGCTCGGTGAAGGTGAACATGATCCTTGCCCAGCAGGCCGAGATCCCGCAGATGACCGGAGCGGAGGCCGCCGAGATCACGCAGATGGGCAACGACTACATCTTCCGCACGTCCTTCGGGCAGCAGATGAGCATGCCGAAGATGGCGATCTTCGTCGCACAAAGCCTCAAGGCGAAGACGGTGGCCTTCCTGTGGGTGAACAACGATTACGGCAAGGGCGGACGCGACGTGTTTTTCAAGGAGATGGCGGCGCGCAAGATCAAGATCGTCGCCGACGTCTCGACCGAGTCCGGCCAGGTGGACTTCGCCGCCGACATCGTCAAGCTGAAGGCGGCGAACGCCGACGTCATCTTCATCTACACCAACGAGGAGGAGTGTGCGCGCGTGCTGCGCGAGGCGCGCAAGCAGGGCGTGAAGACGCCGATCATCGGCGAGACCAACGTCATCAGCCAGAAGGTGATCGAGCTCGCGGGCGACACGGCCAACGGTGTGAAAGGGCACGTGGGCTTGACCGCCGACGCGCCGATCCCGGCGGTGCTCGAGTTCCGCGACAAGTTCCAGAAGCGCTTCAAGTACCTGCCCGACCACAACGGCATCAAGGGCTACACCGCGGTGTACGCGGTCAAGCACGC
>Ga0207708_10000113_pt1 | contig 62692 bp, 52 predicted proteins | sample KBSK5101metaG_FD_184340 | JGI IMG/M metagenome (GOLD analysis project Ga0207708, IMG submission 184340) | Corn, switchgrass and miscanthus rhizosphere microbial communities from Kellogg Biological Station, Michigan, USA - KBS K5-10-1 metaG... | ecosystem: Host-associated > Plants > Roots >... | reverse complement strand
AAGTGAGCCACAGATTATTCCGACAGCGAATGTGGCGTCCAACCACAAAGGCACAAAGTCACAAAATGTATTCCTCTTTTTGAACTATTTGTGCCTTAGTGTCTTTGTGGATGAGGTGTGATATAAACGCCCCCACACACAAGGAGGACAGTGGAAATGATGGGTTTCATTTGGATGTTAATCATCGGGTTAATCGCAGGCGCACTCGCTCGTCTGATCATGCCCGGCAGGGATCCGATGGGCATCGTCATGACGATCATTCTCGGAATCGTCGGCTCGATCCTCGGCGGCCTGGTGAGTTGGGCAATCTGGGGAACTGAAACCGGTCGTATCCAGCCGGCCGGTCTCCTGCTGTCGATACTCGGCGCAATCATCGTGCTCTGGATTTATCGCATGATCAAGAGCCGCAGTACTGTCTAGCAGATTTAGAATTAGTGCCTGAACTGCCGGACATCGTTGTTTACATCGAGGCTCTCGAGAAACGAATTCAAGGCAGTACTCTCAAACGCGTGCGCGTCGCAAGTCCTTTTCTTTTGCGCACCGCCGTGCCGCCTCTGTCCAGTGTCGAAGGTAAAAAGATCGTCGAGTTGCGCAGGCTTGGCAAGCGGATCTGCTTCGGACTCGAAGGAGATCTGTGGCTCGTGCTGCACCTGATGATTGCCGGCAGGTTGCACTGGTACGACGAGCGCGCCAAGGCTGCCAAAGGTCGTAGTGTGGCCGTGTTTGAGTTCAGCACCGGCAGTCTGACGTTGACTGAAGCGGGCACGCAAAAACGCGCGTCGCTGCACGTGGTCCAGGGTAAGGCGGGACTCGAGAATTTGAATCCGGGTGGTCTGGAAGTATTTGACGCCACCGCGGAAGAGTTTGCACGAGCGATCCGCGCGAAGAATCACACGCTCAAACGCGCCCTCACCGATCCACGTATCCTCAGCGGCATCGGTAATGCCTATTCAGACGAGATTCTCTTCGATGCTCGCTTATCTCCGTTTACGCTCACTCAAAAACTTGGGGATGAAGAAGTTGAACGACTCTTTGCGGCGATCAAGCGAACGCTGACTGAGTGGGTTGAGCGCTTGCGCGCGGAAGCAGTGAAGGGATTTCCGGAGAAGGTGACGGCATTCCGGCCTGATATGGCGACGCATGGTAAATACGGTCAGCCGTGTCCGCGTTGCGGGAGCAAGATTCAGCGGATTCGTTACGGATCGAATGAAACGAATTACTGTCCGACGTGTCAGACAGGTGGACGTCTACTCGCCGACCGCGCTCTTTCACGTCTATTGAAAGACGACTGGCCCCGCACACCCGAAGAATTAGAGAATCTCACCAAAAGTTAGCCACAAAAAGGCACAAAAGGCTCATAACAAAAAGAAGATTTGTGCCTTTTTGTGGCTGATATAGTTCATCACTACCAACATCGAAGACGCGATTCAATCGGGCGCGGTAGTTTTCGAATGAGAGCTGTCCGCCTAGTTGCAACAACTGCTCCTCGGAAAACTTCTCACGCAGTCGCGCATACAACTCGTCAGAAATATTCGCCGGCGTGTTAGCCATCTCATCCGCGAGCTCGATCACGAGCTTCTCGACATCCGAGAACACCGACAGATCATTCTTTACGACAGCCAGCAACTTCTCATCACTCAAACCCGCTTTTCTGCCAACGGCAGAATTGATGTCGACTCAAAAGGGACACCCAATACGTGAAGCGGTTCGCACCTTACCCAGTTGAATAAACCTCAACGAAACTTTCCGCTTTCGCCCCAGCCCCGCTTCCATCGCGATGCTGCCCCAAACCATCCCCGGCAGCCGCATCTGTTGCTTGACCGGCGTTAGATCCTTACCAAACATCTTGCGCATCGTCGTGTAGAACCAGCGCAGATGCCATGGCGCCTGACTCTTCTCTAACCCTGAAATCCTGTTCATCGAATCTTCCGCTCAGCGTTTTCAAGATGCCGGGTAGTTTGATCGGTAACACTGCTCATGTTCGCCGGTATGAACTCACTTGTGTCCGCTGCGCGCAGCCCACGAGGAGTTGGACCATCCTCGAGCGCGTCAGGTTCCTTCCGCCCACGTTCCATGACCTCGATCATCTTCTTGCTCACGAACAGGCCATTGATGATCAACGCCAATCCAACCATGAATGGAATAACTCCCGCGACCCACACACGCGTGAGTATTTCGGCATCCCCTGGCGGCGCGTTCGCTGCAACCCCCATCATGAGGAAGAAGAGAAAGATCGACACGCCGATACCGACACAGCTCACGATCACGCCGGCCTTAATCTCGTTGTAACGCTTGACTTCGGGCGTAATGCCGAGCTGTCGTTCCATCTCGCGCTTGCGTATTTCGGCCGCCTGGCCCGACATAAACATCTCGGCCACCCAGGTGTTACCCCAGTCAAACTTCTTTTCGGGTGCATCGAGCGCTTCGCGCACGGCCTGCAGGTTAGCGCCACAAGACGTGCAGAACTTAATCTCGTCACTCTGGTTTAAGGCGCAACGTGGACACAGCATAAGCAGCTCCTGTTTGGAAATCGTTATGGATACGACAATTCTACGATTCCAGTTCTAATTAGGGAATTGATTAAGTACAATTGAACGTCCCTCAAAGATGAAGCCCCTGCCGGTCAAAACAATTGCTCATTACCGGATCGTCGAACCCATCGGCGCCGGTGGAATGGGCGCGGTCTACAAAGCTTACGATAACAAACTCCAGCGCGTCGTCGCCCTCAAGCTGCTCCCTTCTGAATACGTCTCACAGGAGGACCGCCGCCGCCGTTTCTTTCAGGAAGCACGCGCTGCCTCGGCGTTGAACCATCCGCACATTCTCACCATCTACGAAGTCGGCGAGGACGATGGCCGGCCTTACATCGCGATGGAGTACGTCGAGGGCGACACCATTCGTCAGAAGATCACAAAAAACGATCTGCAATTGCGAGAGACGCTCGATATCGCGATTCAACTCGCGTCGGGCCTCGCGCGCGCTCACGAGCTCGGCATCATTCATCGCGATCTGAAACCCGAGAACCTGATGCTCAGTCGCGACGGCTACGCGAAGATTCTCGACTTCGGACTCGCCAAGCTCGTCGCCGAGCGAGAACGAGCGCTCGTCGCCGACAGTGAACAAAAAACATTAGTTCTCGGGGTTCAAACTCAGTCAGGCACGTTGATGGGCACGGTCAACTACATGGCGCCCGAACAGTTGTTGGGCCAACGCGTCGATCGCCGTTGCGATGTCTTTTCGTTTGGCGTCGTGCTTTGCGAGATGTTGACCGGCGCAGCGCCCTTCGTACACGACAATCGCATCGACACGATGCACGCGATTCTGCACCGCGATCCGAGCTTTCCGACCGATGGCAAAGTCGAGCTGCCATTTGAGGTACAACGCGTTCTCGCCAAAGCGCTCGCAAAGTCGCCAAAGGAACGCTATCAAACAATCAACGAACTCGCCGACGAGCTCAAGACGATCAAACGCAATCTGGAGTTGGGGAAAACTTTGCTCGTCGCGCCGGCGCGAACGAGGCTGGTGCTGAAGCGCACTGGGGATCAGTCGCGCGTGATCGATTATGAGAAGGAACTAAACGAGGCGCAGTTCAAAGCCGTCACGACTACGGATGGTCCATTGCTCATCGTCGCCGGCGCCGGCACCGGCAAGACGCGCACGCTCGTCTATCGCGTGGCGCGTCTCGTCGAGGTCGGCGTGAAGCCTGAATCGATCCTGTTGTTGACGTTTACACGACGCGCCGCGGCCAGCATGCTCACGCGCGCGGCGGCGCTTGCTGATGCGCGTTGCCAGCGTGTCTCGGGCGGTACGTTCCATTCGCTCGGCCATTCGGTGTTGCGCAAGTTTGCCGACCAGGCGGGCGTCGCCAAAAACTTCACCGTGTTGGACCAGAGCGACACTGAAGATCTGATCGATCTGCTGCGTCGCCAGATCCGCATCACAAAAGCCCAGCATTTTCCGCGCAAACGTACGATCGCTGCGATCTTCAGCATGATGGTCAACAAAGTGCAGTCGTTGAAACAGGTGCTCAATCAAACGTACCCGCAGTTTGTTGACGAGCGACGCAATCTCGAAACGCTGTTCAAGTCGTTTGAGGATTTCAAACGCAGTCGCCACATGCTCACCTACGACGATCTGCTCGTGCGTCTGAGCGAGGCGCTTGAATCGAGTGCCGAAATGCGCGAACAACTCGGCGATCAGTATCGCTACATCATGGTCGATGAATATCAGGACACGAACAAGCTACAAGCGCAGATCGTGAAACTGATGACCGCGCGCCACGATAACGTCGCGGTTGTCGGCGACGAGTTTCAGTCGATCTATTCGTTTCGCGGCGCGAGTCATCGCAACATGCTCGAGTTTCCGAAGCTCTTCCCGTCTGCGCAGATCATCAAACTCGAAGAGAACTTCCGCAGTACACAACCGATACTCGACGTCGCCAACGCGATCATCAGCGACGTGAAGGAGAGCTATAAGAAACGGCTTTACTCGCGTATCGATGGTGGTCAGCCGCCGGTAGTCGTGAGCGCGCGTGACGAAAACGAACAGTCGCGTTTTGTTGCGCAGCGCATTGTTGAGCTGCGTGAAGAGGGCGCGCCGCTGAGTGACATCGCCGTGCTCTTTCGATCGAGTTCGCATTCGTTTGATTTGGAGATCGAGCTCGGGCGTGCTGGTGTTCCGTTTCGTAAGTTTGGCGGGATCAGGTTTGCGGAGTCGGCGCATATCAAAGACGCGCTTGCGTTTCTGCGCATCGTCGTAAAGCCTTCGGATACGCTTTCGTGGTTTCGCGCTTTGAAGTTGATAGATCATATTGGTGATGCGACGGTGTATCAGATACTCGAGCACCTCGGAGTCGAGCAGCGCGAGGCTCGGGCGGCGAGAAGGAAAGCGGGCATATTCAAGAAGCTGATTCGCTTTCCTGCCCGGCCGGCTTACAAGGCACAACTATTGCGCATGGCGCGTGTGTTCGTGACGATGCTGGAATGCAAAACGCCCGGCGAGCAACTATCGGCGGTGTTGCGTTTCTACCGCCCGCTGTTGAAGAACAAGTACGACGACGTGCAACGTCGCGGTCGCGATCTCGAGCACCTGCAAACGATCGCGAAGCGTTACAAGACGCCGGCGAAGTTGTTGGACGACATCGCACTCGATCCGGCTGAAGCGACCGCACAGGACAACGCGCCGCGACGCAGCAGTGGTTTTGTCACGCTCTCGACTGTGCACTCGGCGAAGGGTCTCGAGTGGGACCACCTGTTTGTGATCTGGATGACGGATGGCTGGTTTCCGTCGAGCCGTTTTCAGGATGAGTTTGACGATTACGACGAGGAGCGCCGGCTGCTCTACGTCGCCACGACGCGCGCAAAGAAGGAGCTGCACTTCGTTTATCCGGCGGTTGATATCTACCGCGGCCCGGAAACCGATGGCACGCCCACGCTCTCGCGCTTCCTCGAACCGATCCCACCCTCAGTTCTCCCACACGCGTCCCTTGATGGAGAATAAAAACCATCCACAGATTTCACAGATAAATCTGTATAATCGGTGTAATCTGTGGATAACATGACTTTGGGAACCGAATGGCTCATCGACGCAAGCGGATGCGACGCGGCGGCGCTTGCAGATCTCGATCGCCTGCGTGCAGTTTTTGATCGCGTCATACGCGATCTCGATCTCAACGTGCTCGGTGAGATCGCGTGGCATCGATTCGATCATCCCGGCGGCGTCAGTGGGCTCGCACTCCTCTCCGAATCTCATCTAACTTGCCACACGTATCCGGAGTTTCGCGCGGCGACGTTCAATCTCTACTGCTGTCGCAACCGCGACTCATGGTCCTGGGAAACAACACTCAAAGAACTGCTCGGCGCAACTGAAGTCAACGTGCGTGTGTTCGAACGAATGAACACCCGCGCCACCGCAGGAGCCGCTAAATGAGCGTGCTGGTGGCGAACTGCCCTTCGTGTGGCGCACCGGTTGAATTCAAGAGCGGACAGTCGATCGTCGTGATCTGCCAGTACTGTCGTTCCGCAGTCGCGCGCACCGATCGCGAGTTAAAAGATCTCGGCAAAGTCGCCGAACTGGTCGAGACCGGTTCGCCTCTCGACGTCGGCCTGCGCGGCAAGTGGAAAGATGTGCCGTTTGAACTAACCGGGCGCGCGCAACTCGGCCACGAGATGGGCGGGCAGTGGGACGAGTGGTACGCGACGTTCTCGAACGGCTGGCTCGGTTGGCTCGCGGAAGCGCAGGGTCGTTTCTACATCACCTTTCAATATCCGATTCCCGAAGGCGTTCAAGTCCCGTCGTTCGATCAACTCCAGCTCGGACAGCAGGTGCCCGGTCTGCCATGGCCCACGCCCCTCATGGTGGCTGAAACCGGACGCGCCACCGCGCTCGGCGCCAAAGGCGAGATACCTTATCTCTTAACTCCCGGCGAAACGTACTACTACGCGGATCTGTCCGGCGCTGATGGTGCGTTTGGCACACTCGATTACAACCAAACTCCGCCGCTCGTCTTCCTGGGCCAACAAGTCACGCTCGCCGATATCGGTATCACGACCACGCGCACACCCGAACGTGAAGAACGTCGCGTCGGTGCGGCGCAGGTGAGTTGTCCAAACTGCGCCGGCCCGCTCGAACTGCGTGCGCCCGACAAGACCGAACGAGTCACGTGTCCAAACTGCAACTCGCTGCTCGACGTGAATCAGGGCAAGCTACAGTTTCTCAAAGCGCTCGAGAAGCCATGGTTTCAACCTGTGATTCCACTCGGCACGACCGGCGAAGTGCCGGAAGGAAAGATGACGGTCATCGGCGCGATGGCGCGCAGCGTGACCATCGACGGCACGCAATACTTCTGGTTCGAGTATCTTCTTTACAATCCACAGATCGGTTTTCGCTGGCTGGTCCATAGTGACAATCATTGGAACTACGTGCGTGCCGTGCCGCCGGGTGAAGTCAACGAGTCAGATAAATCGGTCAGTTATAGTGGTAAGAACTACCGGATTTTTCAGGACGCGCAGGCGAACGTCGAGGTCGTGCTGGGGGAGTTTTACTGGAAGGTCGAGACCGGCGAGAAGGTGCGTGGCGTTGATTACATCGCGCCGCCTTACATGCTGTCGAAAGAAGTGTCGACTGTCTACGTGGCGGATGACGGCGGAAAGCCACGTCGAACGACCGGCGAGATCAACTGGTCACTCGGAACTTATATCCCTGTTCAGCAGATCGAGAAGGCATTTTCCGTTACCGGACTGCCGCGCCCTTCGAACGTCGCGCCTAATCAACCTTACAAGCATGGCTGGATCTACAAATACTGGATCGCGTTTCTGCTGATTACGTTGTTGGTCGGGTTCGTCACGTTCGTGGTTTCGGGATCGACTAAAGAAGTCTTTTCACAAACTGTGAACTTCGCGCCGTTGCCGAACGAAGACGGCACGCAGGTTTTCTTCAGCGAGCCGTTTCAGCTCGAGGGCCGGCGCAATATCAAGGTCATCGGCGAGTCCCCAGTGCAGAATACGTGGGTTTATCTCGAAGGCGATCTGATCAACGACGAGACTGGCGTGGTCCAATCGTTTCCGATCGACATCTCTTACTATCAGGGCGTCGAGGATGGTGAGTCGTGGTCGGAAGGCGGGCAAACTGATTCGGCATACACGTCGTCGATGCCGGCCGGGCGGTACGTGCTGCGACTCGAGGGGCAGTGGGAGAGATGGCAGGAGCCGGCGGTCGTGACGGTGAAGATCGAGCAGAACGTGACGCATGGTTTCAATCTGCTGGCGGCGTTAATCGTGTTGTCGATCATTCCGGTGCTCATGGGTTTCTATCACATTAGTTTCGAACGCCGGCGCTGGTCGGAGAGTATGTTTGGTGGCGGCGATCATTCGGATGATGACGATGATTAGTTTGAAAGGGCTTCTATGCTCAAAACATTCTACACACTTTTTGCGGTTGGCGTGGTGAGCTTGTATAGCATCGCCGCGATGCTCGGTTGGGAGATCACCGGTGGTTCGCGCCACCAGTTGCCACCCGACACGCGTCAGAACGGCTATCGCTCGTTCCACTTCTGGCATTACGGACTGCACGGAGGAAAATGATGCTGACTGATCCAATTGCTTCAATCGTCTGGGGCCTGGCAATTCCCCTCGAAGGATTATTGCCAACAGTTATCATTACGGTGGTCTTCGTGGTGCTTGGGCTCATCGTTTTTGCGCTCGCCTTTTTGATTATCGCCAAGGCGACGCCGTTTTCGGTGCGGAAGGAGATCGAAGACGATCAAAATATAGCCCTCGCGATCGTGATCGCCGCCGTTATCCTCGGCAGCGCCGTCATTATTGCCGCAGCGATCCACGGGTAAATTCTCTGCGGCCCTCTGCGTATCTCTGCGATCTCTGCGTTATATGGACCTTTTTTAACGCAGAGATCGCAGAGATACGCAGAGATACCCCTCCCTATGAAGCGCCCGCCACTACTCTTTCTCAATGTTCTCATCGTCGCCACTTGTGGACTGATCTACGAACTGCTCGCGGGCACGCTCGCAAGCTACGTGTTGGGCGACTCGGTCACACAGTTTTCACTGATCATCGGCATCTATCTTTTCGCGATGGGAGTCGGCTCCTGGCTCTCGCGCTTCATCGATAAAGGACTCGCGCGACGCTTCGTTGACATCGAGCTCGCCGTTGCTGTGCTCGGTGGTTTCTCGGCGCCGCTGTTGTTTCTCACCTTTTCACGCGTCAGTTATTTCTACGTCGTCCTTTATCTCGTCGTGTTCGCGATCGGCGTCTTTGTCGGTCTCGAAATACCACTTTTGCTGCGCATCCTGAAAGACGAGATCGAATTCAAAGAGCTCGTGTCGCGGGTGCTCGCCTTCGACTACATCGGCGCGCTCGTCGCTTCGATCCTGTTTCCAATTCTCTTCGTGCCGCGCCTGGGGCTGATTCGCACATCGTTGATCTTTGGCATGCTCAACGCGGGCGTCGCGTTGTGGGGCACATGGCTGCTGCGGCCGCTGATCAAAGGCAGTGTTACGGCATTGCGCGTTAAGGCGTTTGTTGTGTTGGCGTTGTTATTGGTTACTCTCGTAAAGGCAAACAAGATCACGTCGCTTGCCGAAGACGAGATGTTTGCCGACGAGATCGTCTACACGAAAGACACGCATTATCAACGCATCGTCATCACGCGCGGCCGCGCCGGGTTTCAACTGTTTCTAAACGGCAACCTGCAATTCAGTTCGACTGACGAGTATCGCTATCACGAAGCCCTCGTGCATCCGGCTATGCTGCTCGCAAATAATCCGCGGCGCGTGCTCGTGTTGGGCGGCGGTGACGGACTCGCGTTGCGTGAGATCCTTAAGTATCCCTCGGTGGAACGTGTGACGCTCGTCGATCTCGATCCGGAAATGACAAAGCTTTCGAATCGTTTCCCGCCGCTAGCTAAATTAAATCAAGGCTCATTTGATGATCCACGTGTACAGGTGATTAACGAAGACGCGTTCATCTGGGTGGAGGACACTTCAGAAGCGCCTTACGACGCTGCGATCGTAGACTTCCCCGATCCAAACACGTTCGCACTCGGGAAACTCTACACAACGCGCTTCTATCGATTATTGAAATCGCGACTGGCAAAAGATGCGGCGGTCTCGGTGCAATCGACGTCGCCGATGTTTGCGCGCAATTCTTACTGGTGCATCATTCGCACGCTCGAGGCGGCGGGTTTTTTCGTGAGGCCTTATTACACGGCGGTGCCGAGTTTTGGCTTGTGGGGTTATGCGCTCGCGCGCTCGTCGGCGTTCGACATCCCACGCAATCCGATGCCGGGTTTGAAGTTTCTTGACGATCAGACGCTCGTTTCGATGTTTACGCTCTCGAAGGATATCGAGCCGGTGCCGGTCGAGATCAACCGCCTCGATAACCAGGCGCTCGTGCGGTATTACGAGGGCGAGTGGAAACGCTTTGAATAGAGCCGCAAAAAGGCACATATGGCACACAAAAAGCACTCCGATTTAGCAATTCATTTTGTGCTTTTTGTGCCTTTTTGTGGCAAGACTTTATGAATAGGCGTGAGATCCTAGCGGGTTTTTTAGGGGTGGCGTTGGCGGCGTGCCGGCGCAGCGAGATAACACCACTTCCGGCAGGGGAGATCGTCGGCGCTTCAGACGTGTTCGGGCATCGGTTGCGTGATGGTTTGCGCGTAGATGTGCCTCAGGATGCATGGTCCAATATTCCGCTCGTGATTGTCGGCGGTGGTGTGGCTGGTCTCAGTGCTGCCTGGCGTTTACAAAATTCCGGTTTCAGAGATTTTGTTTTGATCGAACTCGAGCGCGCGCCGGGTGGCACATCGCGCTCCGGTTCGAATCGCACGATCTCGTTTCCCTGGGGTGCACACTACATTCCGGCGCCGATGAAAGAGAACGCCGCACTCGTGTCGCTGCTGGAGGAGATGGGTGTCGTCGAGGGAAAAGATCAGAATGGCGAGCCGGTTATCGGTGAACAGTTTCTCTGTCGCGATCCGGAGGAGCGAGTCTTCTACAAAGGTCGCTGGTACGAAGGACTCTATCTTCACGCGGGCGAGAGTGAAGACGACAAACAACAGTTCGCGAAGTTCAATGCCGAGATGGACCACTGGACCGCATGGCGCGATGCGCGCGGTCGCCGCGCCTTTACGTTACCGGTGTCTGCGTGTTCAGACGACGCGGAAGTAACGGCACTCGATCGAATGTCGATGGCTGATTGGCTCAACGCGCGAGGCTTGACGAGTGCGCGCTTGCACTGGTGGGTTGATTACGCTTGTCGCGACGATTACGGCATGACGCTCGAACAAACGAGCGCCTGGGCCGGGCTGTTTTATTTCTGCTCGCGCGTTGTCGCGCCCGGAGTTGAGTCGCAGTCGCTGATTACGTGGCCCGAAGGCAACGGCCGCCTGGTCCAACATCTGTTTGAGAGAGCAAAAACAAACATTCAACTCGGTCGCGCGGCAGTTGAACTGATACCGACCGATAATGGCGTTGACGTCATTACCCTCGATCAAGAAGGTCGAAACCCACGTGGATTTCATGCGGCGCGCGTGATCTTCGCCGCGCCGCAGTTTATGGCGCGCTACATTGTTCGCCCGTATCGCGACAATCCGCCGCCGCACATCGCTGAGTTTCATTTTGGCGCCTGGATGGTGGCAAACTTAACACTCAAGGATCGCCCGCGCCCGGCTTCACAGCGCGACTTTCCGCTTGCTTGGGACAACGTTCTCTACGAAAGCCCGTCGCTCGGGTACGTCGTCGCCACGCATCAACGCGGACTCGATCATGGTCCAACCGTGTTTACTTATTACTACCCGCTGTGTGATGAGAATCCACGCATTGCGCGCACGCGCTTGTTGGAAACTGACTGGCGCGGGTGGGCTGAAATCGCACTCACGGATCTCTCACGCGCACACCCGGACATTCGCAATCTCGTCGAACGTTTGGACGTGATGCGCTGGGGTCACGCGATGATCCGCCCGCGCACAGGCTTTATGTGGGGACAAGCGCGCCGCGAAGCTGCGAAGCCCTTTCGCTCGATTCACTTCGCACACTCGGAACTCAGCGGCGTTGCGCTCTTCGAAGAAGCGTTCGACCACGGCGTCCGTACCGCGGATGTTTTGAGCCACAGATTACACGGATAAAAAATCGGATTTTCAATCTGTGTTATCTGTGGCTAAGTATATGTCGAATTATTTTTAAGGCGTCGTCGAGTTCGGCGCCGGTGAGTTCCAACCGCGGTGGCCGGACGCGCGTGTTACCCATCCCGACTTCCTGTTGGACCAGCTTAATCAACTGCACAAACTTCGGCACCGTATCCATGCGCAGCAGCGGCAGGAACCATTTGTATAACGCCATCGCCTTCTCACGATCGCGCTCCATCGCGTAGTTGAAAAGCGCGACCGACTCTTCGGGCAGCGCATTCACGAGACCCGCGATCCAGCCAACCGCACCCATCACGACGCCTTCGACAATCGCATCATCAACGCCGACAAAGATCGCCAACCGGTCGCTTATCAACTCCTGTATCCACGTCACGCGTCGCACGTCAGTGCTCGACTCTTTAACAGCTTCGAAATTCTCATGCTCGGCCGCGAGCTCGGCGATCTGTTGCGGGAGGAAGTCTGTGCCGTAAGCAATGGGGTTGTTGTAGAGCATGCACGAGAGTTTTATGGCCCGAAACACAGCTTCGACGTGCGCTTTCATCTCACGCCAATCACCCGCGTAAACGTACGGCGGCAACACCATCAAACCGCTGCAACCAACATCCGCCGCGTGTTGAGCCAAACGCACGGCTTCGGCCGTACTCAATGAAGCAATCGCGGCCACGACCGGCACTCGTTCGCCAACAGCATCGATGAGCGTCTTCCAGAGCGCCAGCTTCTCGTCGAAACTGAGCGTCGCACTCTCGCCCAACGAGCCGGGTGTCACAATGCCAGTACACCCTTTTTCAGTCAGCCACTTCGCGTGTCGCGCCACGAACGCATGATCGATCGCGAGATTCTCGTCAAACGCTGTCGTCGTTGCAGGCATCACGCCTGCCCATTTCATTTTCATCCTCTTACTCCGCTGAACTGATCAAACTCTCTACACGGACGGGCAGAGCTGGCGGCCGCACTGACTCCGCCCGCCAGCCAAACAGAAATTCAACCGCACCACCGCAAACTCGCCCCTGGCATGGTCCCATGCCGCAACGCGTTTGCAACTTCGCCGCACGCCACGAATGATGCTCACGTAGTCGCTCGAACGTAACGTCCTCACACCGGCACACAATGGTCTCAGCCGCCGACAACTGCCTCAATTCGTCGCGCAACGTGAACGTGTTATTCAGGAGCCTTGCAAACTTCCGCTGCTGCTCGCGAACAGGAAACAGGCCGCGTGCATCGTCATGTTTTCCTGCCGCGGCAAGTCCGGCGATCTCTCCCTCAACGAGTGATAGTTCCAACCCGCCGATTCCGGTCACTTCTCCCGCACCGTAAATATTCGCGACGCTGGTCTGTTGATATTGATCAACCCTCACCCTGCCGTTCTCAACCAAACACAAGAGCAACTCCGCGAGCTCAACATTCGGCACAAGATGAAAACCACATGCAAGATAATCACACGGGACCTGCCAACGCTTCCCGCCGCGAAACAACGTCACGCTTTCGAGTTTGCCGGCGCCGTGTGCTGCTACCACCCAGCATCCACTCATATATCCAACACCTCGCAACTGCCGCTTCAAACTAAACGCCTGCGACATTTTACCAACGAGGCCGAGTCCAAATTTCGCCAGTTGCCGCAGCGCGGCCTGCTCTGCAATCAACAGCACATGCGCGCCGCGAGTTCGCAGGTAAGCGGCAACAGCGAGCAGCAATGGACCACTGCCGGCAACGACAACGCGTTTCCCCTCGATCGGCAATCCCGTCTTGACGAGGGCCTGCAAACCACCCGCGCCCATCACATTCGGCAACGTCCAACCGGGAAACGGCAAAAATCGTTCGCGCGCACCGGTTGCAAGTACCAGACTGTCGTAATTCAGCTCAATGACACCTTCAGATGTCTCCGCCAACAGTGTTCCCGCCCGCGGTTGTTGAAACACGCGTGCGCCGTTGATAAATGCGATATCAACACTGCGAATCTTCTCAAACCACGCTCGCGCTTCACGCGAAGCCGGTTTCGCAAGTTCGCCACGCCAGATCTGTCCGCCTGCTGCGGGATTGTCATCGACGACAGTGACGGTCGACCCAGCCTGCGCCGCTCGATAAGCCGCCGCGAGTCCCGCTGGTCCAGCACCAATCACCAAGACATCAGCCATCAGTGCGCACGTCCATTCCGTCTTTGCAAACCGTCTGACAACTGCGACAGTGCGCTTCGCCGTCGATCGTCACGCGACATTCGAAACAGATGCCCATTCCACACAATGGACCACGCGGCTCACCTGACACCGAACGACGAAACGTAGTTTTCCCCGTTTTGAGAATCGCCGCCGAAACCATGCTTCCCGCGGGCATCGTTACTGAAACACCATTGACCATGACGGTCACTGTTTCAGGCATGGAGCGACTCCTGCACGCGCGCGGGCAGATAAGGCGTAACGGGAATGGCAGGTTCGTAATTCATAATCGTGGCGACAAGCAATTTGGCGGTACCGAGTGAAGTTGTAATCCCCAGGCCTTCGTGTCCGGTCGCGAGATAGAGACGGGGGTGTTCGCCGTGTGGCCCAATCAGAGGCAATTTATCGGGCGTCGCGGCGCGAAATCCAGTCCACGTTCGCAACGAAGAGAGCTTGCGCAAGCCGGGTAAGTACTCCATCGCGCGTTCGAGCATGCGCCTGAGAATCGACGGATCGACACCTGCGTCATCAACCTCAAACTGCCTTGACGAACCAATCAATAACTGTCCCGTCTTGCGCGGTTGAATGTTGAAAGCCACTGAATCCGCCGTCAACGAGTGCGCACTCTTCAAATAGCCAAGTTCCACGAGTTGATGGCGCAGAAACTTCGGATAGCGGTCCGTGATGACGAGATGCCCCTTGCGTTTCCTGACTTCCAACCCCGGCGTCAACAACGGCGACCAACTCCCCGCGGAGTTAACGATCAATCCAGCAGAAATCGAAGTTCCATTCCGCAGGCGAACGCGATCAGTATCGATAGCTTCAACCGCAGAACCAAGGAAGACTTCGGCGCCGCGCGCTCGCGCGTTGTCTACAAAAAACTGCGCCGCACACGGCGGATAGATCACGCTGTCGCCCGGCACTCGCAGCCCGCCAACCAAACCTTCTCGCAAGCTCGGCTCAGCCTCTCGCAACGCCTGGGCATCAAGCATCTGAACTACGACACCGCGCTCGGAATAGAACCTCGCCTTGCGCTGCGCTTCGGCCATCTCTTCGTCGTCAGCGGCGATCCAGATCGTGCCACATGCATCGTGTTCAACTTCGCGCGGCAACTCAGCGCTGACCTCATCCCAAAGCTGTTGCGAGTAACGCGTGAGCGCAAACTGCGCTTCCGAATCGTCCATCACAACGAGATGGCCCATGCCCGCCGCAGTGGCGCCGCCACCAACAATCCCAGCCTCGACGATCGCAACACTCAGTCCTTCGCGCGCGCACTCCGCCGCACATGCGGCTCCGACAATGCCGGCGCCGATGATCACCACGTCGCAAACTTTATTAGTGGTCATCTGGGAATGCCCATCGCTAGTGGATCGCGCTCGTCAATAATCAGATCAGACTCGGCCGTGATGAACGCAGAACCTTTGATACGCGGATGGACGACGTTGTCGATCACTTTTACCCGGCCTTCGAAAACACTGCCGACAATACTTTCCTGCCGCCACACCTGACCCTCACTCAGTTTTCCATCAGCCACGAGACACGCGAGCTTGGCACTCGTGCCAGTGCCGCACGGCGAGCGGTCGTAAGCTTTACCCGGACACAACACGAAGTTCTTACTATCAACGCCGGCGAGTTTCGAGGGCGCAAAAAGTTCGACGTGATCGATCTCGTGTCCATCGTCTCCGGTGATTCCCGCATGGGCCAACGCCGCTCGCACTCGCAAAGTAAAATCCATCAACCGGTCGAGATTTTCGAGCACCAGATCCTGCGTGTGTTCCCTGACGAGAAAAAACCAGTTACCACCCCAAGCAACATCGCCCGTGACGGGTCCTATCCCCGCGACTTCGACCGTCACGTTTGTCGCAAGCCGGTAACTCGGCACATTCGCGACTTCAACTTTTCCCTCGTTATCCAGATGAGCGACGACAACTCCGACCGGCGTTTCGATACGATGAGCCCCAGCGCCGATGCGCTTCAGGTAGGCAAGGGTCGCGACCACTCCGATAGTGCCATGCCCGCACATTCCGAGGTAAGAGACGCTGTTGAAAAAGATCACGCCGGTCACACACGATTTATCGACCGCCGGGCACAGCAACGCTCCCACAACGGCGTCCGAGCCACGCGGTTCGTTCACCACTGCGAGGCGAAAATCGTCATACTCGTTTCGGAAGCGTGCGACACGATTGGAGAGTGCGTCATTGCCGAGCTCAGGACCGCCGCTAATGACCACACGCGTTGGTTCACCGCCGGTATGCGAGTCGATTACTTTGACGCGCCGTATCATGATTTCCTCAAACTATCATAAACCGCGGTTAATGTTTTCTTCGCTTCCTGCAGAGCCTGAAGTTCCTCTTGATTGAGAGTCGGATAGTCCGGATCGAGCGCATTGAGGTTTGTGACGATCGCCGACGCAACAACCAGACGCGTGAACCATTTGTTGTCGGCAGGAACGACGTACCACGGCGCGTGCTTCGATGCGGTGTGCCTGATCGTATCTTCGTACGCGTCCATGTACTCGTCCCAGTGCTCGCGTTCGCGAACGTCATTCAGAGAAAACTTCCAGTTCTTTCCCGGATCGTCAATGCGCGCGAGGAACCGTTGCTTCTGCTCCTCTTTCGAGATGTGAAGAAAGAACTTCAGCACGAGGACGCCGTTGTGCGACAGGTAACGTTCGAAGCTCGTGATGTCCTGGTAGCGACGTTTCCATAGATCTTTCGTCTTCACGCCCGCCGGTAGCTTTTGACCTTCAAGAAAGTTTTGATGCACGCGGACGACGAGCGTCTCTTCGTAATAACTGCGATTGAAGATGCCGATGCGCCCGCGCTCGGGCACACGCTTCGCGCAACGCCAGAGAAAGTCGTGGTCCAACTCTTCCGCCGAAGGAGCTTTGAAGGAAGAGACTTCGCAGCCCTGGGGATTGATGCCGGACATCACGTGCTTGATAGCACCGTCTTTGCCGGCCGCATCCATCGCCTGGAAGATAATCAACACGGCCCAGCGATCCTGCGCGTAGAGCTTGTCCTGTAACTTCGCCAACAGTTCGACGCCCGCTTCGAGTACTTGTTGCGCTTTTGATTTCTCGTCGGAGTCGAAGCTGAGCGTGTTGGCGGGATCGACTTGTTTCAGGCGAAAGCTCTTGCCGTCAGTGATGCGAAACGGCTCGGAATATTTTCTGGCTTGTTTGAGAAAGTCTTTCATCTTTCTGCAATCTCCTCGCGTTCTTCGCGTAATCCGAGGCGCATCGCTTCAAACGCCGGCAGTCGCTTGATTTCCGGCATCGGCACATTACCTCGCACTGAAAACCAGATGATGCGATTCAACACTTCCGGATCGGCCATGTCCGCGCGCTCGAGATCCTGTTCCTCCGTGAGTCGCATCCAGTAAGCAGTCGCAGTATCGCGCGCCGATGGATTGACAAGATTGTCGAGTGCGACATTCGGCAACAATGCTTCGTAAGGTCGTAGATCGGGTTCGGCTCGAAAGATGTTCATCGGCGTTGCGGTGGCATCGAGTTGATTCATCGGTTCGATACCGAGTAACAGTTCGAGCGTTCTGATCAAACTCACGGTGTTGTGAAACTCGTGAATCAAAGCACCGGGGCGATTGTAAGCGCTAATCAGAAGGACCACTGAACGATGTGCATCGACGTGATCCGGACCATCCTGCGCGTCGTCTTCAACGACTGCGATCGCTGTGTCTTTCCAGTAAGGACTGTTTGACACTGCTTGGACCAGCAATCCGAGTGCATAATCATTATCGGCCACGTAAAACTGTGGCGTCGGTTTGCGCACGCCGATGCCGTCGGTGTGATCGTTTGAGAGACGCAGCACTGAAAGATTCGGCAATCGATCGCCGGAGCCCGTCGCGCGTTCGGCCGCAAACGTCTTGAACTCCTGCAACCAGACGCCGAGTCTCGAGTTGCCGCGGAATCGTTGCTCAGCATGTGAACTGCTGATCAGCGGGCTATTGCTAGTTTCTCTTGCGGCACGATACGAGTCGACCGTCATCGAATCAGGCGTATCCATATCGAAGTTGCGATACTCGGTGTTGAAACGTCCCTCGAGCGATTTCTTCGTCGCGAAGGCAGAAACAGTTGGTGAGAGATCGGGATAGGTTTTCGTGCGATTGTCTCTGATCGCCTTCACGTCGGCCTCTGAAAGCGTCGCCAGAAACTCGCCGTAGTTGCGATAAGTCAAACCGGCACGCGCCGCAGCGTCCCACAGATAAAGCGTCTCCGGTTCAGCAACGTCGCGCGAGCCGTGCAGGTAAGGGATGAAGCGCCGCATGTAATTCGCGACGTCTTCCGTTGTCACTGCTGGACCAAAGAGCGACGGCACGCCGCGGAGGGGCTCGTAATTTGGCAGGCGATTGAAGCCTTCGAAATCGTAGGTTCGCCCACGGCGGCTGTAGTTCCAGCGAAACGCTTTGTCGAGGTAGTCGGTGGAGAATGCGGCGGTGGACCAGTTGTGACCGTCAGGGCTCGCTTCTGAGTTCACAAAGAAACGATCGAAGAGGCCAAAGCGAAGGGCGAGCGCACGATGGTTGGGTGAGATGTCCTGGCGCTTGTTGTCAGGTCGCACTGCGGCATCTCCCGCCCCAAAGATCGCGAGCGATGGATCGCCGTCGGCGTTCGTGCCGTCGCCCGACTTCTGCACATCGCCAAACACCTGGTCATACGTTCGATTCTCTTTGATCACGTAGATCACGTGTTTGATCGGCGAGCGCGTCGAGAAGAGCCGCGTTTGACGCGGGCCAAGCAGGCCGTTGTTGCGCATTACCTGTTGGGTGTAACGAACGAGGGCCGGATCGTCAGGCAGATTAACGGCGCTGATGTTTCCGACGACGATCGCGACGCTGTACTGACCACCTTGCCCACCGGCCCGACCGGTTCCGGCAGGAAAGCGCTCGTTTGGTCCATTCGGCACGCGGCCCGAGTTGTCGACGATCATCGACGAGTTCTGAACGCCCGTACCTTTGCCGTTGCCGATGAAGATTGTTCGTCCGGCAACGGCTATCGCGGATGGATACTGGCCCGTCGGAATAAACCCGCGCACCGTGCTACGTGGCTTTTTAAGTTCAACCACAGCGACCGAATTGCTATGAGCGTTTGCGACGTAGAGTTCGTCACCATCCAGCGCCAACCCCTCAGGACTGTTGCCAGACGGCACACCTTCAGACAAGCGCACACTGATGCGTTCGATCTCTTTGTCGGTTCTGGTATCGATTACCGAGACGCTGTCGTTATTCGAATTGGCGACATATAGCCGCGTGTGGTCCGAGTTCAATAACATGGCCGTCGGGTGACGGTCGACGCCGATGCGCGAGACTGCGTGAGATCCACCCGGATAGACTACCGCAACTGAGTTGTCGTTCCAGCAGGATACGTAAACCTTGACGACCACACCTCGCTCATGAACCACGACCACCGCGTATGGATACGAATGTGCTTGCAAATCGATACGCGTGAGTTTGCGACTGCCGCGCAGGTCTTCGATGATGCCGAGACTGTCGCCGAGGTTGTTCGCGACGAAAAGTGAGTTGCCGTCAGGACTGATCGCGAGGCCAGCGGGATAGACCGGCGCGCGATCCCCATTGTAACGAGGTGAATTCGCCGCGGTCGCAAAACCACTGGCGTCGATGAACGGCGCTTCGACAGTCGTGTTTGGACCAGGCGATGCGGGCGTGATCGGTGGCTGACCTCCCGGTTGAAAGCGAAAGATCCAGATCTTGTTTTCAAAGCCGCCGGAAACGTACAACGCGTACGAACTGTCTTCGTTTGGCGCCGGCGCAAAGACCACACCGACATTCACACTCTGCGGCGACGGGAAGTAAACATTCTGGACCACTGCGGCCGCGGGCTTCGCGTTAAGATCGATCACAGCGATCGACTGCTGGCCGCGGTTCCCGCTCGCGTTGAACTGAACGCCATAACCACTATTCACTGCGAGCAGGAATCGACCTGCGCCATCCGGTCCGAGTTTGTCAGGACTGCGAACGAAATCAACCGGCAACGCGCCGACAGCAGCTTGTCGCGTCGTCAGATCCTGCACCAGTGTGCCCGCGGGCGTGATTGGCCGTCCCTCGCTGGCAGGTTCGTCCGGCTTCGCGGAAAAGACAAGGCAAGTTGCAAGCAATAACGCGAGTAGCGCAAAGGTAATTTGTCTGGGGTTCATTCGACGCGGCAGTTTATCACCATTTTCAGCCACAAAAGGCACGTAAGACACCCAAAGGTTTTTTCATTGGCGCCTGCTATTTACTCAAAAATCATTTTGTGCCTTATGTGCTTTTTTGTGGCTGATCTTTTTTGTGGCGCAGATCCAAAAAACTGAAACAACCGCTCACTTCATCACAGCTACTAAGCAACAACGTCAGCACCGCGTGTATAATGGCGGTCACCAAAAAATGAACCAACTTGTACGGTTTCTGTTCGGACATGAGCAGGCCGTTTTTACTAACGGCCGGTTTGGCTTTGATGTGCGTCCGAGCGCCGTGATCCTGGTTCTCCTCGTTCTACTCGCCGGTGTTTTTATTTACTTTATTTACCTGCGACCGCGTGTTCGTCTCTCAAAACGCACCACCGCAACACTCGTCGCACTCCGCGCAGCAATTCTCGCTTTAATGGTTATTTTATTGTTGCGACCGGTCGTAGTCGTGTCGTCGGTGATTCCCCGCAGCAGTTACGTTGCGATGTTGATCGACGATTCAGTCAGCATGAAACTGCGCGATGTTCCCGGTGGCGCCACACGGCTCGACACAGTTAAGCAAGCACTGCTAAGCAACAATCCCGGACAAAACTCATTCCTCAATCGACTCGAACAAAAGTTCAAAACCAATCTCTACGGATTTTCCGGCGGTCTTGCAAGATTGAAAGACGGTAACGATCTCTACGGTGAAGGACGCACAAGCGATCTCGCCGGCGCGCTCGACGAAACGATCAAGCGTTCTTCGGGCATGCCGTTGTCGGCGGTTGTGCTTGCCACCGACGGCGCGTCAAACGTGCCGCGCGATCTGGCTGCTGTTTTGCGCGAACTGCGCGCGCGCGATATCGCTGTGTTTACAGTCGGCGTTGGCAACACTGCGCGGCCGAAGGACGCAGAACTGACGCGCGTGAACATGCCGCGCAAAGTTTTGGTTGGTTCGCGCCTGAACATCGAGACGATTGTTGGGTTGAGTGGTTATGACGCGACGAAAGTGCTACTGAGCGTGCGTGAAGATGGTCGGACCGTGAAAACAGAAGAGTTCAACCTGCGCGGCAACGACACGCAGGCAGTCAATCTCGAGATCACGCCGGCGACTTCGGGCATTCATCGTTACACGGTTGAAGTCACACCGCTCGACGGCGAGTTGACTGTTGAAAACAACAAGCAGGATGCGCTCGTGCAAGTGGTTGAAGGACCGTTACGCATTCTGCACGTCGAAGGTGAGCCGCGCTGGGAGCTCGGCAAGATTCGCGAATCGATCCAGCCGAACGAGAAGAACGTGACGCTCGTCTCGCTTCAGCGCACGGGCGAGAACAAGTTTTATCGCCAGGGCATCGGCGCCCAGGGAGAGTTGGAAACCGGGTTTCCGAAAACTGAAGAAGAGCTGTTTTCGTATTCGGGATTGATCATTGGCAGTGTTGAAGCCGGATTTTTTACCGCCGATGAGTTGCGCAATATCGAGGCTTTTGTCGCGCGTCGCGGTGGCGGTTTGCTCGCGCTCGGTGGGCGTTTGTCGTTTGACGGCGGCAAGTATAAAGGCACAACGATTGACGAACTGTTGCCGGTGACGTTAAGTGGTGGTCCAGTTGACGACGCAAATTCGTTCACGCCGGTTTACAAACCAGTGCTCACCGCCGCCGGGCAGTCGCATCCGATCACGCGACTGAACGAAGATCGCGGCGCGAATCAGAAAACATGGAATGAGTTGCCGCCGATCTCGGTGTCGGAGGTACTGACGAACGTTAAGCCGGGGGCTTCGGTGTTGCTCGAAGCACGGCGCGTTGAAGGGAATGGTCCAACAGCGCCGCTGTTGGTCCAACAACGTTACGGTCGCGGTCAAACTCTCGCACTGACCGCCGCCGATACGTGGCGCTGGAAGATGCGCATGGACGCGAAGAACAACGCTCACGAAACGTTCTGGCGCCAGATGCTGCGCTACCTCGTCAGCGGCACGCCCGATCAGGTTGAGATTGGTACTGAAAAAGAAGTCTATGCGCTCGACGATATGATCAACATCGTCGCCGACATTCGCGACAAGCATTTCAACCCGGTTGCCGACGCGCGTGCGACAGCGCGTGTGACGAAGCCGTCGGGCGCGGTGGTTGATGTGCCGTTGAAGTTTACGACGCTCAACTCGGTGAATACGTACGTTGGAGAATTTAAAGCGGATGAGTTGGGCCAACACGGGATCGAGTTGGTGGGCACGAGCACGAGTCTCGGTACGTTGAGCGCGCGGGCAAACATGCTTGTGAGTGACTTGAATCGTGAGTACTACGGCGCCGCGCAGAACAACGAACTATTGAAGCGCATCGCGGCTGAGACAGGCGGGAAGTATTACACGCCCACCGAGGCGCAGTCGTTACTGGACGATCTGATCTACCGGCAAACGCCTTACTCGGAGCGCGTGACGAAAGATCTGTGGGACATGCCGGTGAACTTTATGTTGATCATCGGGTTGCTGAGTGCGGAGTGGTTTTTGCGGAAGCGCGAAGGGCTTGCTTAAGGTATGCCACAAAAAGGCACAAAAGGCTCATATGGTTTAGGGCGAGAGATTCGTACATCAATATTCTTTTGTGCTTTTTGTGCCTTTTTGTGGCCGACATTAATTGCGCATGCACAGAAGAAGCCGGTACCGGTTGATGCGAATAAGCACGTTTTGATCATTAACGGGCCTGGTGGTGAGGCGGCGTACGCACACCAGTTTGAAGAATGGACGGAGCAGTTGCGGTCTTCTCTTGCCGAGAGGTTTGGGTTTGACCGGAGGAACATCCGAGTACTTTCAGAAAAGGGTGATGCACGGGCGACGGCCGAAGAAGTCAAGAAAACTTTCGCGACGCTGAAGTCAGAACTCGACGCGAACAACGTGCTGTTCGTGTTTTTGATCGGGCATGGATCGTTTGACGGTAAAGAGGCTAAGTTTAATTTAGTTGGACCAGATCTTTCGGCGGCGGAGTACAACGTGCTGCTCTCGTCGTTGCCGACGCGGCGCGTCGTTATTTTCAATATGGCGAGCGCGAGCGGTGAGTTCATCAAAAGCCTCGCAGCTAAAGGCCGCATCGTCATCACGGCGACGCGAAACGGTCAGGAAACAAACGCAACGCGCTTCGCCGGTTTCTTCATCTCGGCGTTGAATGCCGCCGATGCGGATACGGATCAGGATGGGCACACTTCAGTGCTCGAGGCGTTTATATACGCCAATCGACTGACTGGAGATTTTTACAAACGCGCCGGACGGCTCGCGAGTGAACATGCGCTACTCGATGACAACGGCGACGGCGTGGGCCACGACAAACTCGAAGCCGGAGAAGGACTGCTGGCGCGTGCTACTTACCTCGACTCACTGAGCGTTGATGAAGCGGCGGCGACTGCCGCAACCGGAAGGCTCCTGAAAGAGCGGACGCGTCTCGAAGGCGAGATCGAGCAACTCATCGCCCGCAAGGCAAACATGACTGAGGCTGAGTACGACGCGACGCTCGAGCGATTGTTTATTGAGCTGGCGAAAGTGAATCGATCGATCAGGCAGGCAGGATCATGAAGAATTTTCACACAAAGACACAAAGATTTACACAGAGGCACAAAGAAGCCCTTCCTACTTTGTGCCTTCCTCTGAACCTTTGTGCCTTTGTGCGAAACTGCTCTTACGTATTCATTTTCTGCTCGCTGATCGCTGTTTCCGTCCTCGCGCAATCTCCTGAACCGCGCAGCCTCGCAGAACAGCGAGCGTTGCTGCGTACCTACATTGAAACCGGTCGCTACACGGAAGCCGAAGCAACCGCTAAACGCTTCCTGCAAAAATCACCCGATGCCGGCCCGGTGCGTCACGAGCTCGCCGAGACATACGCCATCACCGGACGCCACACCGAAGCCATCGCTGAATTCGAACGCGCCGCTGCCGACCCCGCTGTCAAACTCGAGAGCGATCTGCGTCGCGGCGAACTGCTCGATCTGATTGGCCAGGAAGATCGAGCCAGGACCATCTACGAGTCGTTCGTCAAGTTCTACACCGACAGCGATCCGCGCACCGCCCACGAACTGACTCTCGTCGCACGCGCCCTCGTCCATCTACAGCGTTACCACGACGCAAATGAAATGTACCGGTCAGCAATCGAAGCTGACTCCGATTATCTCGAAGCGCAACTCGGCGCCGCCGAACTATTCACTGAGAAATACGCCTACAGCGACGCCGCACTCTTTCTCGACGACGCTTTCAAGATCAATCCCAACAGTGCGCGCGCTTATCTTGACCTGGCGCGCAACAAACGTCTCGAGAGCGACGCCGAAACTACAGCCGCGCTGACACGCGCGCTCGCAATCAACCCGAATCTCGTCGAGGCCATCTCGCTCAAAGCCGCGATCGCACTCGAAGCCAATCAGCTCGCCGACGCCTCCGCCGAGATCGAGAAAGCTCTGAAGATCAACCCGCGTTCACTCGACGCACACTCGCTCAAAGCCGCGCTGCTCTATCTCCAGGACAAAGACTACGAACCGGAAGTCGCAGCCACACTCGCGATTGGTCCAAAGTATGGCGGCGTCTACAACACGCTCTCACACTACGCCACCATCACGCGACGCACTGAACAGGCAGCGCAGTTCGCGCGCCGTGCAATCGAGATCGCGCCGCGTTTGTGGGACGCACATCTCAGTCTCGGCATGGCATTGCTGCGCCTCGGCCAGATGGAACCGGGCCGCGAAGCAGTCGAGCGAGCTTTCAAGGGTGACCCATTCAACGCCTGGGCCAAGAACACGCTCGACCTGCTCGACTCCATGCGCGACTTCAAGGAAACGAAGCGTGGCCCATTTATTATCAAGGCCTCGGCGCAGGAGAGCGACGTGCTTTCGCCTTACGCCGCCAACCTGCTCGAAGAAGCAGCCGCTAAGTTGACCGCGAAGTATCGCTTCACGCCCAAAGGTCCGATCATCATCGAGATCTTTCAGAACCACGAAGACTTCGCGGTGCGCACGCTCGGCATGCCCGGTTTGGGCGCGCTCGGGGTCTGTTTCGGATTTGTGGTCGCGCAGGATTCCCCATCCGCTCGTGAAGCGGGTGAGTTCAACTGGGGCAGCACGCTCTGGCACGAGTACACGCATGTCATCACTTTGCAGATGACTGACTACCGCATTCCGCGCTGGTTCTCGGAAGGACTTTCGGTTTACGAAGAGCGGCGCGCGCGGCCGGGTTGGGGCGATGATTGGAATCCGCTGTTCGTGCGCGCGTTCACGGAGAAACGCTGGTTCAAGATGGCGGACCTCGATGCTGGTTTTCAACGTCCGAAGACTCCGCAGGACGTTCCGATCGCATACTTCCAGGCGTCGCAGGTGTGTGAGTTTATTGCCGATCGTTACGGCTTCGACGCGATCCTTCGCATGCTCGCGCTGTATCGCGACAAGGCGAAGACGCCCGACGTGCTGCTACAGGTGTTGAAGTTGAGCGAGAGCGATTTCGACCGTGAGTTCATGGCTTACGTGGAGTCGAAAGTGGAACCGTTGCAGCAGGCACTGAACACGCCGAGCAACGTTGTCGCTTCGCTCACTAAAGAGGAAGTACTTAAGGCGCTCGCTACTCAGGACACGTTTGCGCTCCGCATTCGCGCTGCTGAGTTGTTCGCTGCCGATGGCGATACGCAAGCAGCGGTGACGCATTACCTTCGCGCGCTGGAACTCTTCCCTTACGTCTCCGGCTCGGGAAACCCTTATGAGACGCTGGCGAAGTTACTGGAACAGAAAGGCGATGCGGCCCAGGCGGCGAAGGTGCTCGAAGGTTTGGTAAATACTGACGAGAACAATCTCGAGGCGCTCAAGAATATTGCGCGCATTCGTCTCGCGCTCGGCGAACACCGGCAAGCGCTCGACGCATTGCAGGCGAGTTTCTACATCAGCCCGTTTGATTACAAGCTGCACACGCAGGCGGGCGAGTTGAGCGTCGAACTGAAGGATTATGCAAAAGCGTTGGCCGAGTTTCAGGTAGCCTTAGCCCTCGCGCCGCCGAATGTGGCCGAGGCAAACTACAATATCGCGTCAGCGTATTACGCGTTGGGCCGCCAGCCGGAGGCGAAGCGCGCCGTGTTGCGCTCCCTCGAAGCCGCGCCGCGTTACGAGAAAGCACAGGAGTTGTTGTTACGAATCGTAGGACAGTAATCTGCGTAATCTGTGGATAAAAAGAGGAAAAGCATGGCGGTTGATCAACTCACTATTACTGACGAACAGTTGCTCGACAAACTCGGTTCAGCGCGCGAGGATCTGTTACGCGAAATCAGGAAGGCCATCATCGGCCAGGACGAAGTTGTCGAACAGGTGCTGCTGGCGCTCTTTGTCGGTGGTCACTCAATCATCACCGGCGTGCCCGGCCTCGCCAAGACACTGCTCGTACGCACGATCGCCAACGTCCTCGACCTCTCTTTCAAACGTATTCAGTTCACTCCCGACTTGATGCCCGCCGACATTACCGGCACCGAGATCATCGAAGAAGATCGCGCCACCGGCCGGCGCGCGATGCAGTTTATCCCTGGTCCAATTTTCGCCAACATCGTGCTCGCCGACGAGATCAATCGTACGCCGCCGAAGACGCAGGCAGCGCTGCTCGAAGCGATGCAGGAAGGTCGCGTCACGGTGCAGGGTGTCAGCTACGACCTGCCACGACCGTTTCACGTCCTCGCAACACAGAATCCGATCGAGATGGAAGGCACGTATCCACTGCCGGAAGCGCAGCTCGATCGTTTCATGTTCAACGTGAAGATCGGCTATCTACCTGAAGAAGAGGAAATCGCGGTTGTTAAGCAAACCACTTCGCCGCAGGATTATGTCTTTCGGCGGCTGATGTCCGCGGAGGAGATCATCGCGTTTCAACGACTGGTGCGTCAGGTTCCTGCTTCAGACACTGTCGCACGCTATGCCGTGCGATTAGTAAATGCGAGCCGGCCCGGAACACCGTCCGCGCCCGACTTCGTAAATAAGTGGGTGACGTGGGGCGGGTCGCTGCGTGCTTCACAATTTCTCATCTTCGGCGGCAAAGCACGCGCGATCCTGCGCGGGCGTTACAACGTTTCGTGTGAAGACGTGCGCGCCGTCGCGCCGGCAGTGCTGCGCCACCGCGTGCTGTTGAATTTCCAGGCTGAAGCGGAAAAAGTTGATTCGGATCAGGTGATCAAGCGACTCATCGAAACCGTGCCCGAACCGAAGAGCGGTTTATAAAAACATTTTGAGCCTTATGTGCCTTTTTGTGGCTATTTAACATGTCGACACCAGCAGCTCCAACCAGATTTCTCGATCCTGAACTGCTTGCGCGTGTCGGTTCGCTCGAGCTACTCGCGCGCACGGTCGTCGAAGGGTTTATGTCGGGACTGCACCGCTCGCCGTTCACCGGCTTTTCGACCGAGTTCACCGAGTATCGTCAATACAATGCCGGTGACGACTTGCGCTATCTCGATTGGCGTCTGCTCGCGCGCACCGACCGTTACTTCATCAAGAAGTATCGCGCTGACACGAACACGCAGTGTCACCTGTTGATCGATACCAGCGCGTCGATGAACTACGCGCACGCGAGCTCTGTCACAAAATTGCAGTACGCGCAGTTTCTCGCGGCGTCGCTGGCTTACTTGTTGAATCGCCAGCAGGATGCTGTTGGACTGGTCGCTTTCGCCGATAAGGTGCATACACACGTGCCCGCGCGTAATCGCACCGGGCATATGCGCACGATTTTCGGCAATCTCTCGCTCCTGCAACCTGGAGGCGAAACGGATCTCGCGGCGTCGCTGCATCAACTGGCGGAGATACTGACGCGCCGAGGCATTGTCGTCGTCATCTCCGACTTTTACGATCAGCCCGACCGGCTTGGCGAGTCGTTTCAGCACCTGCGTTTCAAAGGACACGACACGGTCGCATTCCAGGTGCTCGATCAGAACGAGCTCGATTTTGATTTCAACGATGCGGTGTTGCTGCTTGAAGATGCGGAAACACAGGAACAGATGCCGGTGCTTCCCGACGTGGTGATGGATGGTTATCGTGATCGCATGCGCCGGCATGTCGATGACATGCGAACCTGCGCGGCGGCAAACAACGTCGACTATGAATTGTTGACGACGAAACAGCCACTCGATTTCGCGCTGCTCTCGTTCCTGTCGCGCAGAGCCGGCAAGTAGTTTATCCACGGTTTTTATGTCGTTCCTGACGCCATTGTTTTTCCTCGGCGTCGCGGCGCTCGCGGCGCCTATTCTCGTGCATCTCGTGCGGCGCACACGTGCGCGTCGCGTCCAATTCCCCGCGCTCGTTTTTGTGCGGCAGGTACCGCAGCGCACGATTCGCCGTCGCACGTTGCACAACCTGCTGCTGTTGCTGCTGCGTTGTCTCGCGATCCTTTTGATTGTCATCGCCTTCACGCGGCCGTTCTTCAGTGGCGGCAGTGCCGCGCGCGACAATAGCGCCGCGGGCGCGACGGTGATTCTCATCGACAACTCGCTCAGCATGCGTCGCGAAAACCTGTTTGCCGAAGCGCAGCGACGCGCGGAAGGCGCTCTCGACGAAGCTCGCAACGACGAACTGATCGCGCTCGTGAGTTTTGATAAGCGCTACACAGTGATTAATCGCTTTCTCACTGACAAGAACCGCGTGCGATTCGGTATCAGTAGTTTAGGAGCCGGTTGGGACGGCACCGATTACGAACAGGCACTGCGCGGCGCGGAATCGTTATTGAGCGAAGTCCAGACCACTGGTCCAAAACGGATCGTCATGATCTCGGACTTTCAAATGCCCGGCTGGTCACAAGCGACTGCGACTTTCAAACTCTCAAACAACACGCAACTCACAACGTTCGACGTCGGCGGCAACAATCCGCCACCCAACGTCGCAATCACAAACGTTGAAGCGCGCGGTGTTGTATTCGGTCAGAAGTATCTTGACAATGTCGTGGTCCACGTCAGTAACTTCAGCGACACGCCGCGCGATCACATCCAGGTCGATTTCCAGATCAACGATCAGACTGTCGAGAAGCGTGACATCAGTCTCAACAGCCGCGACTCGCGTGTGGTTGAGTTCACCGGGTTCAATCTCAATGACGGCACGAATCGCTGCACCATCAACATCGTTGCCGGCGACTTCGCGCCCGACAATCGCTTCTATTTCACCCTCCGCCGCGAAACTCCCGCAAAGGGTTTGATTATCGAGAATGCTTCACGCGGCCGTAGCGATAGTCTTCACCTGCAAAGCGCGCTCACGACTGACGACGATCTGCCGTTCACGTTTGCACTCAAGAGCGCTGGCTCAGTTGATCCCGCAAGCATTCCGGAATATGCCCTCGTGGTTCTGAACGACAGTGGGCCGCTATCACCCACGCTCGCCGACGCGCTCACGAGGTTTGTAAATGGCGGCGGCCAGATGATTGTCTCGACCGGACCACGAACTTCGCCCGATAGTTTCAACACGACGTTGCAACAGATCTCGCCGGTCACGTTGCGTGAAGCGGTGCAGACAAAGACCGGCGAGAGTGTGGCGATCACTCAAGTAAAGTTCGATCACCCGATCTTTGAAGTGTTTCAGGAGAGCGGGCGTCTCGCGTCTGCGAATGTGATTGGCTACTTCCGTTCCGAGCCACGCCAGAACGCATCTGTGCTCGCGCGTTTTGAAGACGGCAGCCCGGCGCTCGTCGAGGCCACTACCGGCAAAGGACGCGTGCTGTTGTTTACCTCATCGCTTGGTCCAAGCTGGAACGATCTGCCGCTCACGCCGTTGTACCTGCCCTTCATTCATCAGATGGTCCGTTACGCCGGCACACACGAAGAGAACGCCTGGTACGGACTGGGACAAACTTTTACCGTCGGTAGGAAGCAAGAGGCAGGCCCACCAGCGATCGATACCCCATCCGGTGCGCGGTTGTCGGAAAATCGCGTTACGCCGGACGGAGATTTACTGGTGACCGCACGCGAGCCCGGGTTCTATCGTTTGCGTTACAACGCTGCGCCCGGCTTTGCCGCAGTTAACTCCGACGGTGCTGAAGGTGATTTCACGAAATTGAACTTCGGTGAGTTCATGGCAGGCATAACGGGCGGTGCGGGTAGTGCTGAAGGCGCGGAAGCGAATCGAAATCTGAGTGGTGAAGAGATTGAAGGCCGCCAGAGAGTCTGGTGGGCACTCTTGCTGGTTGCACTGCTGTTGTTGTTAGCGGAATCGTTCCTCGCGCGAAGGACAAAGATGGTGAAAATGATCGGCTAGCCACGGATTAACGCAAATGAACGTGGATCAGAACCATTTACTGCTTGTTTGTTTGTATGATCCGCGTTCATCCGCGTAATCCGCGGCGGAGACTTTGCTATGAATCCTGATACCAATTTATTACAGGATCTCCTGCGGCGAGCGCGTTCGCGGCGGCAGCTTTTACTATCGCTGCGCGGCGTGGCGATCAGTCTCGGCGTCGTTGCTGCGCTACTGCTGCTCACGGGCTGGGCCGCACATCGTTATCGTTACAACGGCAGCGCCCTCTTGACGTTGCGTATCGGCGCGTTGTTCATGGTCCTCGCCACGATCTATTTCGCTCTCCTTCGTCCACTCTTCAAGCGTATCAGCGATGCGCGTCTTGCTCGGTTAATAGAGGAACATTCACCTGGCGCCGAGGATCGTCTGGTTACCGCAGTTGAATATTCCAATAACGAATCGCGCATCTCACCAGCGCTGATGAGTCGGCTCTACCAGGACGCAAACAGCACTTCCGCGATGCTCGACGTCCGAAACGTTATTCGACGTTCGCGACTGATGATGTATGGCGGCGCCGCGCTCGCCAGCTTGCTGATCTTCGCGGGGGTGTTGAAGTGGGGACCGAAAGAGATCTCTGAGGGTGTCGCGCAGCTAGTGACGCCGACAACACTCGCAGCATCACCCAACGCGTTGAGCATCAAGGTGAAACCCGGCACCGCCCGAGTGCCGAAAGGCTCCGACCAGGACATCATCGCCACCCTCGTCAACTTCGATTCACAACAAGTGACCATCTTCGCGCGACCGCTTGGCTCCAAGAACGACTTCCAGGGCCAGTCGATGGAGCCCGCGAAAGCAAAGACTGACTTTCGTTTCTCGATCTTCAACATCCAGGACTCGATGGAGTATTTCGTTGAATCGAACAGCGTGCGCTCCGACGTTTTCAAACTCAACGTCGTCGATCTGCCTTTCGTCAAACAACTCGACCTGTCGCTCAACTTCCCCGCGTTCACGAACCTTCCGACCAAAACAGTCGAAGACGGCGGCGACATTGCCGCACTGAAAGGAACGGTGGCGACGATCACTGCAAAGCTCTCGGGCAAAGTGCGCGCGGCGCGAATCGTTTTCCCTGACGGCAAGAAGACGGAGATGCAGTTGCAGGGTTCTGACTTCGTGGGCCAGATAACCGTCGCGAGCGATACGAGCTACTACATCGAACTGGTGAGTGTTGACGGCGAAGCGTATCGTGGCTCGAATGAATACGACGTCTCGGTCCTTTCGGATCAACCGCCCGTGATCTCTTTCGACAAACCCGGACGTGACAAGAAAGCCACGAACCTCGAAGAAGTGTTTACGCAGGCGCGCGCCGAAGACGACTTCGGTGTCGTCTCAATGGACCTGCATTTCTCAGTCAACGGCGGTGAGGAAAAGACGGTTAATCTGCAACAGCTAACACGCGAGTCGGCGCGTTCGTTGACCGGCGCCTACACGTTCTTTCTCGAGGAATACAATCTCAAACCCGGCGACTTCATCTCTTATTTCGCCAAGGCGCGCGATGCGAGTAACGAATCAACAAGCGACATCTACTTCATCGAAGTGAAGCCTTTTGAGATGGAGTATAAGCAGTCGCAGCAAGGTGGCGGCGGGCAGGGCCAGGGCGGCGATCAGGATCAGAACGCGTTGTCGCGACGCCAGAAAGATTTGATTGCAGCCACGCATCGTCTGATTCGTGAAGGTGACAAGTATACGGAGCAGGAACGCAAAGACGGTTACGAAGCCGTCGCTGCGGGTCAGGAGAAACTGCGCACTGACACGCTCGAGTTTCTCGACCGCATGGGCCGTCGACTCGGCGACGTCGATGACGGTCAAAAGCAGGTTGCCGAGATGGCAGAGCACCTGCGGCAGGCGGCGAAGGAGATGGAAGGCGCGCCGCCGCCGCTGCGTAAGGAGTCGGGCAAAGATGCCCTCCCGCCCGAGCAGCGCGCGCTGCAACGTCTGCTCGCTGCGGACGCGATCTTTCGCGAGGTCCAGGTTGCGTTTGGTAATCAAAACAACGGCGGCGGCAGTGGTGGTGAACGAGAGCAACAGGAACTTGCCGGCTTGTTCGAGCTCGAGCTCGACAAGATGAAGAATCAGTATGAGACGGTGCAACGCGGGCAACAGCAGCAGGCTCAGCGCGAGAAGAGCGAAGCCGAACGGCGTTTGGAAGAGCTGGCCCGGCGGCAACAACAAGCACTCGAAGAACAGCGGCGACGCCAGCAGGGTGCGGCGAACGGGTCAGGCAGTAATCAACGACAACAACAGGAGTTGATCGACGAAACACGCAAAGCGGCGCGTGAGTTGGAACGACTCTCGCGCGAGCGTCGCGACACGCAGATGCAGCAGCTCGCCCAACAGCTTAATCAAACTGCGGACGAAATGCAGAAAGCGCAGGCAAATTCGCGCAACAACTCCAGCGAATCGGTCGCACAGAACGAACGCGCTCTCGATCGACTACAACAAGCGCAGCAACGTCTGCAACAGATGGGGGGCGCGAGTGGTCAACGTGGTGGGCAGTCAGGCGCAGCGGGACGCCAGCAGCAGATCTCGGATCTACGCCAGCGCGCCGCACAGGCAGCATCGCGACAACGCGAGATCGCGAAAGACATGGAGAATCTCGCGCGCCGTGGGGGTCAAAACGCGCAGGATGAGAATTCGAAGAAGACTCGCGAACAGTTGTCGGAACGAAAAGACACGCTCGCTGACAGCGTCAATAATTTGCAACAGGATCTGGAGCAGTCGGCGCAGGGAATGGCCGGCGGCAGTCAGGGTCAGCAACGTGTGGCGCGTCAATTGAAGGACGCGGCTGATTCCCTCGCGCGCGATCGGGTTGCGGATCGCATTCGCGAAGGTAAGCAGTCGTTGAATGGCAGCCAGCAGGGCGGTACACGCACCGACGAGCGCGCGATTGAGCGCAGTCTCAACAATCTTTCCGAACGGTTACAAGCGGCCGAACAAAGTGCGCGTGGTCCAAATGGTTCGTCAGCGGAGGAGAATCTCGACCGCACGCGACAACTCGCCGACAATCTTGATTCGTTGCGCCGCGCGATGGAGGAACGAGCATCGCGACGCAATGGGCAACAACAAGGCAATCAGCAGGGTAATCAACAGGGCCAACAACAGGGCCAAGAACAGGGTCAGCAGCAAGGGCAACAACCTGGACAACAGCCGGGTCAGCAAGGCCAGCAGGGACAATCCGGACAGCAAGGCTCGCAAAGTGGTCAACAGGATGGACGCCAACAAACGGGCGGTAGTCAGAATGGCGGTCAATCGCAAGCCGGTAGAGAACGCGGCGGTCTCGATCGTCAGGGAACAATGGGCGGCGACTGGGGCGACAATCGCCAACTGCCTTCCGAGATCCGCGAGCGGTTGCGTGAGGCGCAGGATCTGCGACGCGAGTGGGGCGCCACTGGCTTGGGCGCCGGCCGGCTCGACGAAGTGATCGAAGAGCTCAAGCGACTCGCTGACGGCAAGATGGAAGGCGATTCGGCCACTGCCGCGCTGTTGAAGGCTGACGTCGTTGAACCGTTGCGCCAGCTCGAACTCGAGTTGAGCCGTCAACTGCAACAACAAAGCGGACGCACGAATCTGCGTTTGCGTGACGAAGGCGCGGCGCCCGAGAAGTATCGTCGCGCAGTTGAAGAGTACTACCGGCGTCTATCAGGAGCACGACAACGACAATGAAGCAATTAACACAAAGAAGCACAAAAGGTACAAAAACAAAGCGGACTTTTTTTATGGCTTTATGCCTTGTGTGCTTTTTTGTGGCTTTGCTGATCCCCATCGTGGGCCAGCGGCCGTTGGATGATTTCAGCAACTTCCGTCAACGTCGTCGTCCGACTTCATCCAACGAGCCGGCCGGAAAGTCGTATGGCGAGTACACCTTCGTTCGCACCATCTACGATTCACCGCAACGCGGCTACGGCCGCCGTGGTTATGGTTACGGAGGCGGCACATGGACCACCGACTATCCGGAAGCTGACAACAACTTCATCGTCGGCCTGCGCGAATGGGCGGGCACCAACCTCAAGATCGCGCCGCGTCCCGAAGCGCTCGAGATCCTCGACGACCGCATCTTCGACTATCCGATTCTCTACGTCGTCGAACCGGGCTTCATGGATCTATCAACCGAACAGGCCGCACGCCTGCACGAGTACATCTTGCGCGGCGGTTTCATCTTTCTCGACGACTTCTGGGGTGAGTATGAGTGGGACAATGTTCGGGAGCAGTTCCGCAAAATAGACCCTGAGTATGAAATCAAGGATCTGCCATTGAGCCATCCGATCTTTCATTCATATTTCGATGTCGAAGAAGTGGTCCAGGTACCGAACGTTTACAACGCACAGCGCGGCATAACCTCAGAAAAGGGCGGCATAGTCCCACACTACGCGGGCATAGAGAATAAGAATGGCCGTATCGTTGCATTTATCACTGGCAACTGCGACATGGGTGATGCGTGGGAATGGATCAATGATCCTGTCTATCCGGCGAAGTACGGCCTGCCGGCATACAAAGTCGGCATCAACGTCGTAATCTACGCGATGAGTCACTAAAGTACACCCCGCCATCCAATCAGTGGCTTCCCACAGCCCGAGTACGTGTCCTGACCGCTTATTCCGATTCCTGCAAAGGTGTTTACTTCAGGAATGAGATCGCCTCGCTATCGTGACGCCGCACTCTTTCGGACCAAAGCAACGTTACTGCAAGCAAAACGAGCTTTCGGCAACGCGTTCGAAAGCGACCTCGAGCGTTGGTCGATTGCAGACTCGCTTTCACACCAACCAGTCCTGGCAGAGTCGCGAACCCAATTGTGGACGTCTGATAAAGATTCAGAAATTCCGTTCGTCGCCGGTAAGATTCACAACCTTAGGCTGGCAATTCAACGACTAAATGGTGTCGAAGTACAGCCCGATAGGGTATTAAGTTTCTGGAAACAAATTGGCAGAACCAGCCGCTTGAAAGGTTATACCCGCGGGCGCGAATTGCGTGAGGGCTGTCTCATTACGAGTGTCGGAGGCGGGATCTGTCAGCTTTCGAACGCTCTCTATGAGACGGCTGTTAGAGCTGGGCTCGAAATCGTTGAGCGCCATCCGCATACCAAAGTCATTCCTGGATCGTTAGCCGAAAAGGGACTCGATGCGACTGTCTTCTGGAACTATGTTGACTTGCGAGTTAGATCTCACCATGCCTTCCGAGTTGAGGCGTTTTTGACGGCTGAATCGCTGGTCGTGCGTATCCGAGGTGAGAGGGATCACAGCCGCCTGGAATTCCCCGAATCACACCGCAGAAGAATCACAGCCGACGTTATTGAAGACTGTTCTGCTTGCGAGAGAACAAACTGTTTCAGGCACTCGCAAACGCGCCGAACGCAGTTTGGCCGCTCTGCTTATCTGGTTGACGAATTTTGGCCCGAGTTTGATCGCTACATCAGCAGCACCCGACGCGAATCGGATCTGATTTGCGTGCCAATCGATGGGAGAAGATCCAGGAAGTCTAACTACTCATGGACCACCGATGGTTTCAGTAAGGTCAAACAAGTTCCATCGTTCGTCTTATACAGATCTTATAAACTGCGAAGGCTCGCTTCGCAGGGAGCCGCGCGACAACAAGCACTGCTCGCCTTCAATGAACGGCTGGCGGGTCATTTCGCTTCCTTCCTGACTTACGAGACAACGCACCTCGTGATCACGCAGAACCTCCTGCCGTTCTTATGGCTTGGAGGTCATCTTGGTGGCCGAACCTTTGATGTCCTGATGACTCGCCTGCCTCTCGCGGTCTTGCACCGAACATTGGACGAAGCGTACAGGCGGCATCCCGAAAGCAGAACACTCGCAGACTTTCGCGCCGATAATCTTCTCGTAAAGGCGGAAACCGAAGCCCTGGCGCAGGCGCGCAAGATCATTACGCCCCACTCGATGGTGGCAGCGATCTTTTCACATAAGGCCGAACTGATCGCGTGGACCACACCTGAGGCGCGGGCTGAATTAGAGACGCCAAACACACCGGAGTTACGACTAATCTTTCCGGCGGCAACCGTTGCCAGAAAAGGCGTGTACGAGTTGCGCGCAGCATTGCAGGGTTCCAATGCTCAATTGACGATTTTGGGACCGGTTCTTGAAGACGAGGACTTTTGGCGCGGCGTACGAGTTGAGAAGGGTTGCACAAGTGGAGATTGGTTCCGGCGTGCGGATGCTGTAGTCCTGCCGGCGTTTGTTGAGCACAGACCGGTGAGACTCCTTGAGGCAATTGCGGGTGGAATCCCAGTCATCGCCTCGATGGCTTGCGGATTGGAAAACATGAAGGGAGTAACGAGTGTAAAAGCCGGAGATGTTGAGTCGCTGCGGACCGCTATCAATGGATTCTACAGTCGCAACAACCCGAACCGAGCGACATGAGGTCACTGACCCGCGGCTTTAGTCTTCTCCTTGTTGCTGATCTGGCTGAGCAGCAGTTCTGTCTGAGTCCGGATCACGTGGTTCATCGATGCTGAGCCTCCGCCAGACACCCATTCCATCATCGAGGCAACCAGCAACTCCTTTAAATATGCGAACGAGAAGCCTTCCGTCCTGCGAACAATCTCCATAGCTTCAGTCACACGCATCTCGGGCTGAAGCTCGTCATTCCATTTGCGGATATATGACAGGCGTTCGGAGTCGGACGGAAGTGTGAAGTAGTACTTGCGATCGAAACGACTGGGCCGATCGAGAATGGCGGCGTCGAGCTTTTCGGGATGGTTCGTCGTAGCGAGGACAACGACACCTGTGTTCGATCGAAATCCATCAAGCTCGTTTAGCAAAAACGCTCGACTTTTATCGTCAATCATAGAGTCGAGATCCTCCAGGACAACCAGGCAGGGCGCCACCATACGCGCACGCTCGAAAACTTCAGCCATGCCTTCTTCGTCGTCGTCAAAACTACGAACGTAAATGCAGGGTTTGCTTAACTGATTAATTAGCGCCTTAAGCGTGTGGGTTTTGCCGTTACCCGGTGGGCCAATAAATAACGCACCGCGTCTCCATGGAATTCCATAGCGTTCGTAGATTTCGCGCGATTCGAAGAAGCGTTGGAAGTCGTCCTGGATCTGCTGCTTTAATGTGGCTGGGAGAATGAGGTTGGCGAAGGTTGAGCTTTTGATTGACTGGTAGAGCTGCGGATCCTTTTGGAACGAGCTATCCTGATAGATGAGAATCTCGCCACGGACTTCACAGGACCACTCGCATACAGCGTTGAAGAACTCTTCGGCAATTTTTCTCTCTTCGGCTATGATCCAGTGATGGCGTACCTGGCAATGGGCAGTCCAGGTGATGAGAACGACCTCGAGCAGGTGTCCTTGCCAGAGGACGTTGAGCCAGGAGTTTTGAATCCGCTCTTTGAGGTTTTGGCCCACGCCCTCCCAGTCTGTTCTGACATGATGAAAGACAGACTTCTCCTCAACGACCGAGCATTTCTCGTCGCGCACGAAGGCGTCCAGGTCGAAGTACCAGTTTTGCCCTGCTAAAATTGTCTTTCCCGGATACAGCTCCGCCAGTTCCCGCCCGACGTGATACGCGATGTAGTCGTTCGGTTTATAGAGTGCGTCACGGATAAAGTTTTCTATGTCCATAACCTAATTAAAGGGCGACGACAAGATCGATGAAAACACGTGCTCTACCATTGAGCTTTGGCCCTCATGTTTTTTGGAGGGCCACCGGGATTCGAACCCGGACCTCGTCATTAGGAATGTAGTTCCATCAGCATTCGTCGCCCATAACCAATCAATTTAGTAACTGGCGACAAAATCGATGAGAGTCGACCTGATTTCTCAGGTTGACAGGTAACGAGCCTGTCGTTGGCCATGTACTCCCACCAGCATTCGCCAGCCACTAACTAACCAAGTTCGTAGTTTTCAATCACGCCGATCCAGTGCTCGGCATTCAGGTTTCCGTTTGCGAACTCCGCGATCAGTTCAAACACCTGATCGGAGAATCCGCCGATGTTCAGAATGTCGCGACGTTCCTTCACCTGCACTGTTCCGTAAGGCTGAATGTCAATACAGACCATTCGCGCCCCCCGATTGCGTTTGCGAAACTTCGACCACTCCTGCATGGTCGCCGTTGCACTGCCACCGAAACGACCGTAGTGCGGCGCGTCAACCCACGACTCGTTATCCGAAACGTAGATCACCAGATCGCCTTTTGCGTTTTGCTTGTTCAGAAACGCAAGCGGCGCGCTGCAGTTTGTTCCACCGCCAGGCAGCATCGCGAGCTTCGCGGCGTTCGTCATCACGCTGTCGCGCGGGTTGAGACTCACCTTAACCACGTTCGACTCAAACGGAATGACCTCGGTCTGCGAGTTCTTGCGTAACACAGTCGCTGCAACGAGTGCGGCAACGTCAACACAACGCACTGTTGAAGTTGCACCGCGACGATATCCAGTCACCGGCGAATGCATCGAACCCGAGATGTCCGGGAAAACGTAAACCTTACCCGGAAACTCCGGCACGTTCTTCGTTGCGATCTCCATCGCATCCTGCAAGGCATTCGTCACGATTACCGGAATCTGGTTGTTCGCAACGGCCATCGCGTAAGCGACCATGAGCTGATACGGGAACACACGCGCTTTTGCGATCTTCAGCGGATCGCGCAGGCGCTCCGCGATCAGTTCCGCCATCCCTGGCTCGTCGAACACGCCGTGACGCGCAAAGGTGTTCAGGTTCATGCGCGTCATCTGCCAGGGCGCGCGTCGCGCAATCGCAGTCCATTCCGCTTTACCCAGTTCCAATGCGGTCAGCATTTGAAACGGCACATCCGGAACTTCCTTCGATTCACCACGCTTGAACGCTTCGAACTCGCGCACGATATCCGGCAGCGCATCAACCGTACGGCTGCGATCGATGAAGTAACTGAACAGCGCTGCGTGGCTCGCGTCCTTCGGGCGCGGGTGGACCATCTTCACGATATCAGCGAGCGAAGGATCCTGGCCCACGTTTGCCTTGAACAATGACACCGGATCGCGCGCGTCCAGCCACTCACGTACCAAACGCTTTGGCGCAGTACCGAGCGACTTACGACCAACAGCTCCAGAACGCATGATCTGTACGAAGTTGCGCAGCATCTTCGTGTTATCGATTACACGCGGAAACACCTGGGCCAGGAGGGCACGATCTTTGATCGACAGCACGGCGCAAAGCAGTGCCGGCATGTCTTTCATGTAACCGCGCTCACGGCAGAAGATCGCAGTCCTGGCGATGAACTCCGCGTCGACCTTCTCGCACAACTCGAGCACTTGCGCGAGTTGTTCGCTTGCGTCGACGTAGAAAGTTCTGTTCAGACAGCCGGTCGCCGCGTACTGCGCCAGGCGACGCTTTGGCGAAAGCGCGTAAGCCGGCGCGTTCTCCTCATTGAGCGCATCAGTCGCCGGCAATAGCTTGCCGATTAGAGACTTGAATAGTGTCTTGTTGGCCATTGTTCCCTCCCCCTCGAAATACCTTTTTGCACCGCGGATTAACGCAGATCCGCGCGGATCGGCGTTTATCCGCGGCTATGCTTTTGCTCGCGCTCGACTCTCTCCTGCACATCGCGATCGTCGTAGACGTCCATGAAGAGATACTTGCGCCACTCGGCTCGCGCCTCGGCGTAGTGACAAAGCACCACGCGCTCCAGCTTCACGCGCAGCGCACTCTGCGACGTAAGCAGAGGCATACGCGCCTCAGCCGGCGTGCGATTACCCTTGCGGTTGTTGCACGCCACACACGCGGCTACGACGTTGACCGGCGAGTTATCTCCACCACGCGAACGTGGCAGGATATGATCGAGCGTCAACTCACCAGCCGGCTTCTTCTCGCCGCAGTACTGGCAGCGAAACTTGTCGCGCATGTAAATTCGCAAGCGCTTCATGCTCGATGCCTCACGGCGACGACGAATGTTGATGTAAATGCGCCGGCGAATTACCGACGGCACGGGAAATTCGGCTCGCGCCGAACGCAGCACGCGATCGCCGTCGAACTCTTCGACGCTAACCGTGTTTTTGAAAACCATGATCACCGCTCGCGCGACACTAACGGTGCCGAGCGGCTCATAAGTTTGGTTCAACAGCAATACTCGTCCATCGAGTGCCATTACCCGGCACCTCCTTTCGTTTATTGTGGGGCGAGGAATTGTTAGTTAATCGAGAAAAACAACGTTGCGTACGCCCGGCGCTTCGCGTTCGGTGTTCATCAACACGCGATGCCAGCCGTCGAGCACTATTGTTTTGTGATCCGGATGCCAGACTCTGCCGCGAACGTAAACCGTAGGCTCACGAGTCATCTGACTCCAGCCCCAGTTTTTCGCTTTTGAAAATGCCCGCAGCACTGCGCGGTATCCAATTTCGGTTAAGCCCCGCGGATACCAGCGACATACCCACACGACCTCTCCGCCGCTGCGATACAGGTACTCGCACATGTGCGATTTGCTTCCTCCACCGCGGCTCAACCTTTCGTTTCTGAGTATCAGTCTTGGCTCAACTCGCAGCGATTGGACCGGGACGAAGAACCATTCTCCCTGTCGCACGAACGCTTTATTTCGACGACGGAGACGATCCTTCACGCGCTTGACGCGACGATTGACAACACTCCTCACAGCCCGTGGCTGCAACGCTTCCATCGCGGTGTCCATACTCTTTCTCCTCCTTTCCGCGCCGCAAAAAAGCACAAGAAGCACGGCGCGGGAGCTGTGCTACTTGTGCCTTTTTGCGGCTTTAGTTTTTAGTGATTTAGCCTTTAACGCAAACCACTTGCTTGATCTCGGCAACAACTTCGACCAGGTCTTCCTGGTTCTTCATTACTGCCTCGATTGATTTGTAAGCGCCGGGAATTTCATCCAGCACGCCTACGTCTTTGCGGCATTCAACGCCGGCTGTCTGGCGTTCAAGATCGTCTTTCGTGAAGGCTCGTTTTGCCGCACCACGGGAAAGCTTGCGTCCTGCTCCATGTGAACAGGAGTTAAAGCTCTCCGGCAAACCGCGTCCCTTTACGATGAACGACTTGGCACCCATTGAACCGGGGATGATGCCGTAGCTTCCTGCCGCCGCGTTGATTGCGCCCTTGCGGGTGACGAAAACTTCTTCGCCGTAATGCTGCTCGAGCGCAACGTAGTTGTGATGGCAGTTGACCATCAGTTCGGGTTTGAATGGTTCGCGATGATTGAACATCTTGTTGAATACCTTCAACAGACGCGCCATCATGATTTCACGATTCTTCATCGCGTACGCTTGAGCCCACTTCAAGTCTTTCCAGTAAGCCTTGAACTCATCAGTACCGGAAATGAAGTAAGCGAGGTCAGGAGCGGGCAGTTCGTTCAGACGCCACAAGCTCTTCGCGGTTGAGATGTGGCGGTCAGCCAGTTCCTTACCGATGTTGCGTGAACCGGAGTGCAGCATCAGCCAAATGTAGTTTTCCGTATCCAGACAAACCTCGATGAAGTGGTTGCCACCACCGAGGGTACCTAGCTGCTTCATCGCCTTGGCTTTACGATCCTGAACACCGTGGTGAAGTTCTTTGAAGTCGTTCCAGCCTTCCCAGTATGACGATTCGTCAACTGACTCATCATATGCGCTGAATCCGGTTGGAATTGCTTCTTCGATCTTCAAACGCAGCTCCTTCAACTTGCCGTCGAGGATGCCGCTCTTGAACGGTGTCTTGACGGCCATCATGCCGCAGCCGATATCCACGCCGACGGTGGCAGGAATCACTGCGTCTTTGGTCGCAACTACCGAACCGACCATGCTTCCCTTACCGAGATGCGCGTCGGGCATCAGCGCGACGTGCTTGAACAAGCATGGCAGGCGCGAAACATTGCGCAGCATTGATTGCTCTTCGATACTGAACTCGTGGTTGGCCCATGACAGGATCTCGTGCTGAGCTCCGCCGAGTTGCAGTTTTTCGTAGGGCATTGCGGTGAACCTCCTTTCTTAGAATTTGGTCTTATGACCTACAGGTTTTGTTTCGCAAAAAGGTATTTCGATTGTCAAAAAACTGAAAGGAGCGGGGACTTTAAGCCTCCGAGGGAAGCTGCCCGCTCCTGACAATTCTCGCGAATTTTTCGTTGAGATTGGGAGCGGGAGTCCGCTCCCGCTGATTATTGCTTTATATTCCGAGTTTCGACGATGATCGTCTCGAGTCCGAGTCTGCCGCCAAAATATTGGGTGGGGGACAAGCTCAGACCTAAACCACACACGGCGGCTCGCATCGACCAACTCGGTCGCCGTTTGTGTTCTATGTGTGTCCAGCTCGTCTTCATTGATCTACCTCAGCGCGCCTTCCGCGCGAACGGACGTGTATAAAGTAACAGGTGTGGTCCTGTCAAGAATTATTTTCATCACAGCCACAAAAAGGCACAAAAGGCACATAACAAAAAATCATTTTGTGCCTTATGTGCCTTTTTGTGGCTAAGATCCTTTAGCGTAGTAGCCGGGGCGGTGGCGGATTTCCAGTTTCTCTTTGCGCAACTCGGGGTTTGTGATCTCGATTGTGATCTTACGATAGGCGCCATCGCGCTTCTTATTGGTTGAGGAATAAGCAATTAAGTACTGCGTGCGGAGTTCGCGTTCGATCTCGGCGAACGCCGCGCTCAAGTCGAATTTCTTATCGGGAAAGAACGCGCGGCCGCCGGTTCTTTCGGCCACGTCGCGAATCGCATCACGATCGAGTCCGTCGCGTTTGTTGCCGATACCGATGCCATAGATCACTGTCTCAGCCGCGAGCGCACGGTTGATTGCTTCCTTCTGGTCCAACCGGCCTCGCGTGTTCAAACCATCCGTCAAGAGAATGATCGCTCGTCGCCGCAGACCCGGAGCCTTCGCCATCACGTTGCTCGACGTTAGTGCAATTGCATCCCAGATCGCGGTGGTTCCCTCTTCCGGCGGCGCCGCCAAGCCTGGACCAGTCGGTATTCCTGTTAACGGACGACCTGCGCCGAGATACGAAGGTGCGGCAACCTCGATGCTTTCGAGCACGCGGTAGACACTCAGGATGTCGCGCGTCATCGGTTGCTCCAGATAAGCAAGACCCGTAAACGGCACGATCGCAACCTGGTCCTTGTTTGATTGAATCACTTTCTCGATAAACGATCGCGCCGCTGCTTTCTCATCCGGAAGCGTAAATTCCTGCGAACGACTGACGTCGATCAAAAACGTGATCGCCAGTGGCCGGTCGGTCTCGCGCTGGAACGTAAAAAGCTGTTGCGGCACGCCATCTTCGAGCACGCGCAAGTCTTCGGCGCGCAATGTCGTGATGAAGCGGCGTTGTTTGTCCATCGCCGTGAAAGGCAGGTTCGTGACGTCAGTCTCGGTGCGAATAACGTCGTCCTGTTGGACAAGCAACAGCAGGATAAGACAGCAGATTAACTTCATAAATTACTCAGGCAATCCCATTCGTCGCACTAACTCCCTGAACCGGGGATCACTGCGCAAACCGTCAAACTCGAATGTGACGCCGAGCAGCGTCATGCGAAAGTCGCGTTCCTCGTAACCTTTTTCCAACCACATGATCGCTTCGTCTTTGCGATTTGCTTTCGCATAGAACGTTGCTGCCACAAAAGCCGGAAGTCGCCGGCTCGGAGCCTTCTCGACCAACTGCTCCAGATTGTATTGCACGTAAGCGTTCCAGCCTGATTTCTTGTAAACCTCGCTCCCTTTCGCCATCAGCTCAGCCATCACTGTACCGAGCTGTGCCGACACGGTGTACTCCTGCACCGCTTCATCATGCATACCCTTCGCTTCGTAAGCGCGCGCGAGGAAATAGTGTGCAGTCGGAAAGTTGGGCTCCAGTTCCAGAGTTTTTTGATACTGCTGAATGGCTTCGTCAAACCTTCGTCCATCAACCAGAATATCCCCGTAGATACGATTCATGATCACGGACATCGGATCGAGCTCGAGCGCGCGACGAATCTCCGCGAGGGCTTCGTCGTTTCGCCTCATCGCCGCAAGATGTTCGGCGAGCCACTGGTGTGCCGTTGCGTAGTTTGGATTGAGTTCGATCGCGCGGCGATACTCTCGCTCCGCGGTGACAAAGTCGTAATCGTAATAGGATGTTATTTGACCGAGCGAAGCGTGTGCCTCCGCGAGCTTGTCGTCAAGCGCAAGTGCTTTCAACGCCGCTTCCTTTGCTTTCGGCATCACCTCGCGCGCGGGCTGGTTTGTGTAGGCGACGATCACGGCATACGTATCGGCAAGACCGCTGTAAGCAAGCGCGTAGTTTGGATCTTTGTCGATTGCCTGTTGAAAGAACGGGACTGCGCGTTGCAGATCCGGCGCCGTGCGTTTATTCCAATAAAAACGCCCTTTCAGATAGAGTTGAAACGCCTCCGCGTTAGCCGTGTACTGCTTGTCCATGCGCGACTGGTCAACACCTGAGAGCGTCGGTCGCAGGTTGTTGGTGATCTCGCGCGCGATCTCTCGTTGCACTGAGAGCATGTCGGCGAGTTTGCGTTCGTACTGGTCACCCCAGAGTTGCTTGTTGTCGCGAATGTCAATCAACTCCGCACTGATCAACATCGTGTCGCCACGATGCATCAAACGCCCTGTAAGTACCGCTCGCACACCAAGCTCTTTGCCGACCGCGATCGGATCTGTTTCCCTGCCCTTGTAACGAAACACGGAACTGCGCGCGATCACTTTCAAGTTTGGCAGTTGTGTCAGGTTGTTGATGATACTTTCGGTTAGACCATCGGAGATCCATTCAGAATTCGGATCTCTGTCCTGATTCATAAACGGAATCACTGCGATCGAATCAACTGCGATTTCGGTATTCTTCGCGTGAAGGTAGGAACGAATCCCAAACGTCGCCGCTATCCCGATAATCAACACGAGGGCGGTTCCGATAAGCGTGGCGGCTTTGTGACGCTTTATCTCGCTGACAATAAATTCCGCGCTCGATGCTCGCGTTGCCGCTGAGACTGGGCCCGCCGTGCGCGGCTGCGACTGCACCCGCGTGGTGTCCGTATTCAAAACCGTTTGCGCTTCACTGCTCGTCGACGATACTGCCGGCACAGTCGTATCAACACCGCGTTCTTGCAACTCGCGCCGGACTTCTTTCAACTCAATCGCGACGTCCTTGATGTCCTGGTAACGCTGATCCGGATCTTTCGAGAGACAGCGACGCACGATGCGTTGCAGATCCGCAGGCGCGCCGGGATTGTAAGTCGCCAGTGATGCAACCGGCTCGCGAATGATCTTGTTGAGCACGTCGATGTGATCCTGGCCGGCAAACGCTTTTCGTCCGGTGATCGCTTCGAACAGGATGCAGCCAAATGAAAAAATGTCGGAACGGTGATCGATCTCCTTTGTCTTGCCTTGCGCCTGCTCAGGCGACATGTAACCCATCGTGCCGAGGATCAATCCGGGAGTTGAATGTTGTTGCAGGATCGTCGGCTCTTCACTGCCCGAAGTCGTTTGCGGTTCGATCAGTTTGGCTAAACCGAAGTCGAGGATCTTGGCGTGACCATCGGACGTGATCATGATGTTGTCGGGCTTGAGGTCGCGATGAATGATGCCCGCGTCGTGCGCCTTCGCCAGACCTTCAGCCACGTGTTGCAACAGGCGCAGGAGTTTCGAGAGCTCTTGGTCTTCGTTGCGAATTTTGTCGCGCAACGTCACGCCATCGACGTACTCCATCGCGATGAAGTTGAAGCCGTTCGCTTCGCTGATCTCGTAGATGTGCGCGATGTTTGGGTGATTTAGCGACGCGGCCGCCGTGGCTTCCTGTTTGAAACGGCGCATCCGATCCCCGTTCAAAGCAAGCTCGGCAGGCAGGACCTTCAGCGCGACTTTGCGATTCAGACTCGTGTCCTGTGCCAGGTAGACTTCACCCATGCCGCCTGCGCCGAGGAGTGAACGAATCTGATAGCGACCGAGTTGTGTTTCGGGAGGAAGAGTCATGCAAACGAATAGGCCTTACAGGTCCGGTACGACCTATAAGACCTATTCAAACTTTTTGCAAACTTACGACGCGCTCTTAGCGGACGTGTCTGGTTGAGCAGCCGGTTTGTTTGGCTGCGGTGTGATCCGCAGGTACGGCTTTGGTGCTCTCCAGCCGCCCGGGAACTTCTCCTTCGCCGCCTCGTCTGACAACGACGGCACAATGATCACGTCGTCGCCGTCCTTCCAGTTGACGGGGGTCGCAACGCTGTACTTCGAGGTCAGTTGCAGTGAATCGATGACGCGCAGGATCTCGTCGAAATTGCGTCCGGTGCTGGCCGGATAAGTGATCATCAGTTTGACTTTTTTGTCGGGACCGATGACGTAGACTGAGCGGACTGTGAATACGTCGCTGATCTCTGGGTGGATCATATCGTACAGTTCCGCGATTTTGTGATCCGGGTCTGCGATTATCGGAAAGTTGAGCGCTGTTCCCTGAGTTTCTTTGATGTCCTCAGCCCAGCGTTTGTGTGAATCCGTCGGATCGACGCTAAGACCGATCACTTTTACGCCGCGCTTCTCGAAGTCCGGTTTGCAGCGCGCCACATAACCAAGTTCAGTGGTACAGACGGGAGTGAAATCTTTCGGATGTGAGAAGAGCACTGCCCAGCTATCGCCAATCCACTCGTGGAAGCGAATGGGGCCTTCAGTTGTATCTGCTTCGAAATCGGGTGCTATATCGCCAAGTCGTAGGGCCATTTGTATCTCCTTCTTTCTTCGGAAAAACCGATTCCCGGTCAACTGACCGGGAAAGCAGGGATGCGGATTTAGTTGTCTTTGAAGCCACTTTTACAACTATGCGTGGCGCAAGTCAAACCGTGGGCAGCGTTAGTAGTGTCCTACTTTGTTGTATCCACAGATTACACAGATAGTTTATAGAATCTGTGTAGTCTGTGGATAAGGACTTCGATTTTGGTCGTGCTATTCTGACCTCAACATGAAACTCGCACTTAATGGCGCCACCACGATGAGGGCTGATCTTGCGACTGATTTGCAGGCGGCCAAAGAAGCAGGGTTTGATTACCTGGAAATCTGGGCCGCGAAGCTCCGCATTTTTCTGAAAGAACGATCCGCGGCAGAGTTAAAGAACCTTTTTTCTGAATCAGGATTGGCGCCATTGAGCATCAACTCAATCGAACACATCACGTTTCGCGACCATCAGGCATACGATGGAATCAAACGCGAATGCGAGGAGTTGAGCGGTATTGCGGCTGCGATTGGCTGTCCGTGCATCGTCGTCGTGCCGGGCCGGTTGCCGAAAGGCGGCGCAACACGTGAGAACGTGATCGCGGAGTCGGTCAAAGTCTTGACTGAACTGTGCGACATCTCAGCCACACACAACGTCGCGCTCGCGTTCGAGTTTCTGGGACAGACCGATTGCAGCGTACAGACACTCGATCTCGCCGCCGAGATCGTGCGCGAAATGAACCGAAACGATGTGCGCCTCGTTATCGATAGTTTTCACTTCTACGCCGGCAACTCAACTCTCGAAATGATCGAAGCCCTCGATCCGGAACTGATTCAGATCTTTCACATCAACGACGCCGAAGATCTGCCGCGCGAGCAGTTGGAAGATCGCCACCGGCTGCTGCCCGGCCTCGGCATTCTCCCGCTTGCCGAGATGTTGTCGTCATTCAGAAAGATCGGCTACGACAAAGTCGCGAGCGTCGAGATCTTCCGTCCGGAGTATTGGGAACGAGATCCTTTTACACTCGCGCGTGAAGCTCGTGAAGCGACAGAAACGGTGCTCGCGAAAGGATAGTGAATGGCGAAACTCAAGATCGGAATCATCGGCGCGGGATACATTGCGGGAGTTCACGCCGGAGTGCTGGCAGGTGACGAGCGTGTGCAACTGGCCGCGATCTACGACGTCTCACCGGCCGCTGCGGAACGCCTGGCCGGTTCACATAACGCTACCGCCGTGGCCACGCCGCTCGAAGTGCTCGAAAGATCCGACGCCGTTTACATCACCACGCCAAACACACAACATGTCTCCTTAGCGATTGCCGCGATCGAAACCGGCAAGCACGTCTTCTGTGAAAAGCCGCTGGCCACGAACGTCGCTGATGCCGAACGAGTGTTTGAGAAGTCGAAAGAGGCACAAGGTATTTTTCAGGTGGGCCATAATCGGCGCTTTGCCCCCGTGTACGCCACGTTGAAACAGATGCTTTCCGAGACGTACACGCCACACTCGGCACACGTCAAGATGAATCGCGGCGAACTACTCAAACCCGAATGGACCGGAGATCCTGAGATCACCGGCGGCTTTCTGTACGAAACGCCGATCCACATGTTTGACATGATGCGGTTCCTGTTTGGTGAAGTGGAAAGCTTGCATGCAGTTGGATCGACACATGAGTACAAAGAAGTTGACGACTTCTCAGTGCTGTTGAAGTTTACGAACGGCATGCATGCAACGCTCGCGACCGCGGCGGACGCGAGTTGGCTGTTTCCGTTCGAGCGGGTGGAGGTGTTCTGTCATCACGCCTCGCTCGTGACACGTGAGATGGAAAGTCTCACCTCCAGCAGCAATCTCGAAGGGCATTTCACGGTACAGACGATGCAGCAGTTACCGCGTGAAGAACGATGGGGCTACGTGCAGGAAGACAGGGCGTTCATCGATTCGATAGTGAACAATTCACCACCGCTCGTTACCGCGCTCGATGGATTGATGTCCGTGGAGATCGCAAATGCCGTTTATGAGTCGGTAAAGACCGGCTCCCCAGTTAGTATCCACAGATTACACAGATAATTCGTGTGATCTGCGTAATCTGTGGATTAATGTTAATATCGACTTACCCGGCAAAGCCCCCTTCGAATTCCCCTTCAACGTGGGCGTTGCCATGTCTGCAGAAGTTTCGCGACGAAAACCTGGGCCGAGTGCCCGTCCCGTAGAGTTGCACGCCGGTCTCTATCAAGAGATCTTCGCGCACTCGAAAGAAGCGATCGCGATCATCGATCCTGACGGTTTCTACCTGCAACAAAACGGCGCGCATTTCACCCTGCTCGGTTATGCCGACGACGATCTCGAAGGCAAAACTCCCGCAATCTATCTCGGTGAAAAGACTTTTCAGCAGATCTTCGATCAACTCGTCGCTTCCGGCGACTACGCCGGCGAGCACGTCTGTCGCACGAAGAGCGGCGACGAACGAACGATCGAACTCTCAGTGTTCACCATGCGCAGCGGTCTCGGCGAACCGCAGTGCTACGTCAGTATCAAGCGCGACATCACTGCGCGTAAGAAAACCGAAAAAGAGCTCGCCCAACTCCTCGTTCGCGAACGCACCGCACGCGCCGACGCTGAAAAAGCGAACCGTTTGAAAGACGAGTTTCTCGCCACTCTCTCGCACGAACTCCGCACACCTTTGAACGCGGTGATTGGCTGGGCACGCATTCTGAAGTCCGGTCGCCTCGATCCGGAAAGCTCCGTTCACGCGATCGAAGTGATCGAAAGAAACGCGTGGGCACAGAAACAGATCATCGAAGACATCCTTGACGTCTCGCGCGTGATCACCGGCAAACTTCAACTTCATCTTGGGCCAGTAGATCTCGCCAGCGTAGTCAACGCGGCGCTCGACGCGGTGCGCCCTGCGCTCGAAGCAAAAGACATAAAGATCGAGACTGAATTCCAGTCTGGACTGAAGATCATCGCGGGTGACGCGGATCGCTTGCAGCAGGTAGTTTGGAACCTACTGTCAAACGCTTCGAAGTTCACGCCTACCGGCGGAGTTGTTGGCGTACGCGTCGGTCTGAAGGGCACCTACGCAGAGATCGTGGTCAGCGATACTGGACCAGGGATCGCACCTGAGTTTCTGCCGCATGTCTTCGAACGTTTTCGACAGGCGGATGGCTCGACCACGCGCACGCACGGCGGACTCGGCCTCGGACTCGCGATCGTGCGCCATCTGGTCGAACTGCATGGCGGCCTGATTGCCGCAGAGAATGTCAGTTCCGGTACGGGCGCAGTCTTCACTGTCAAACTGCCATTGCCGAGCACCGAGCTCAGTCGCGAGAGTCTGCCGCCGGCGACTCCGATCGAAAACGTAGCGGAAGTCGATCTGCAAAACTTGCGGATTCTCGTGGTTGAAGACGAGTTGGATGCGCTCGATCTGCTGACGATTGATCTAACTGCACACGGCGCGAAGGTGCAGGGCGCATCGTCGGCGGCACAGGCGCTCGAACTGCTACGCGAGGACAAGTTTGACTTGTTGATTAGTGACATCGGCATGGCCGATACGGATGGCTACAACCTCATCCGGCAGGTGCGAACGCAGGAGGGTGAGCAGGGCAAGCACATTCCGGCCATTGCGCTCACGGCGTACGCGCGCACACAGGATCGCATCCGCGCGATTACCGCTGGTTACAATACTCACGTCGCCAAGCCGGTAGAGATTAGAGAACTCGTCACGGTAGTTAAGTGCCTGACCGGCAAGATCTCTTAGATTAATCTGTGTAATCTGTGGATATAATAGCGGCCCCATGTCGCCGCAACGTTGCTCCTGGGCAACCACACCTTTATCAATCGCCTATCACGACGAAGAGTGGGGCGTGCCGGTTCACGACGACACGCGTCTGTTCGAGTTTCTGATTCTCGAAGGAGCACAGGCGGGGCTCAGTTGGGAAACGATTCTCCGCAAACGCGACAACTATCGTCGGGCTTTCGACGGTTTCAATCCGAAGAAAGTCGCCAAATATGATGAGCGAAAAATTGCGGCACTGCTGAATGATGAAAGCATTATCCGCAATCGTCTCAAGATCAACTCCGCCGTAACCAACGCGATCGCATTTCTCGAAGTGCAGCGCGAATTCGGAAGTTTCGCCGCTTACGTTTGGCGGTTTGTGAACGGGAAGCCACTCAAGCGCAAGCCGGGGCAACCGGTCGCGGCACACACGGAGATCTCAGACGCACTCAGCAAAGACCTGCTCAAACGCGGCTTTAAATTCGTTGGTTCGACAATCTGTTATTCTTTCATGCAGGCTGTCGGCATGGTCAACGATCATGATTCGAAGTGTTTTCGTTACCGTCAGATTAGAGCCGCGGATTAACACAAATTTCGTGGATTAAACGGAGGTCAAAATTTGTCACTAAAATCATTTTTATTAACGGCGCTAGCTTTTCTGTTGTTAGCCACCCAGGCACTCGCACAGAACCCGCAAGCGGCGCTGGCCGGGCTGCCAGAAGCGGATGCGCTGATCTACGTCAGTCCGCAACGCATTCTCAACGAAGCGGCCCCACGTGTGATGGACCCGGTCGAGTTGACAAAGATGCGCAACACTTTCGCGGACCTGAAGAAATCTGCCGGTATCGAGCCGTCTTCCGTCGAGTACCTCGTGATCGCCGTACGCTTTAACAAACCTGCGAGCGATCTCAGTTTCGTTGCTCCGGACATCATGGCAGTAATCGGCGGCGACTTTAGTTCTGACTCGTTGATGACTCTCGGACAGCTTTATCTTCAGGACAAGGTGCGCGTCGAGCAGTACGGATCGAAATCAATCACGTTGATGAAGGTCGATCCGATTGTGGCTGAGGCGGAAAAGAATCCGATACTCAAACCGTTCACCGAGATTGGTGTGGTGCCACTAACTGCAAACTCGCTCGCGATCGGTAATCTGCGTTATCTCAAGTCGGCGATCGATGCGGCTAACGGTAACGGGCGCATCAGCGCGGCGTCGTTGGAGTCGTTATTGCGCGATCCGAACGCGCTCATTTCCGCTTCGGGCGCGCCGCTCGCTTCGTTTGCGAAGAGTTTTGGCATGCTGGGACTGGAAAACACCTCGCGCGAGTCACGCTGCGATACGCGCTTTGGCAACTTCTACGCTGCGCTTACAATGACCGGAACCAGCTTCAGCCTGCGCGGCGCAATGAATGCCGACAATCCCGACACGGCCAGGATTATCCAGGGCCTGCTCTGGGGATTGATGCAGCAAGGCATCAGCGCAGTGTCTGACAAAGACGCGCAGACGATGTTGAAGGCGCTCAAGATGACGGCGAAGGAAAGCGAGATCGTCGTGGAAGCCGATATTCCTGACAAGGTTGTGGCTGACATGCTGAAATCCGCGTCCAAGCCGAAAGACGTAGTACCCGTTAAAGCTACTGCGCCTGCGACGAAGCGGCCGGTGCGAAAGAAACGGACTCGTTAAGCCCAATTCAAGGAGAGAATCGAACCGATGCGTAAATCACTCAGCTTGTCCCTACTGGCGTTTTCATTGTTGCTCGTAGTCTCGTTTTTGCTTGTGAACTCTTTCGACGTTGCGGCAACGTCATCTCAAAACGCAAACAGTCCTACGACGACCAATAAGAATCAGAACGACTCGAGATCGATTTCCGCACCGTCCGGCGGCGGGCAGGCGCAACAGGATTTCTCGAAGAACACCTGGGAACTCCCCGAGGATGCTGACAAAACAAAGAATCCAGTGGCGACTTCGGCTGAGTCGATCGAGAAGGGAAAAGCGCTCTACCTCGAAAAAACCAAAGGCAACTGCGTTTTCTGTCATGGCGAGACTGGCGCTGGCAACGAAGCAAACATGCCGCGCCTGCGCCGCAAGCCCGCTGACCTGACGAACAAGGAACGCCAGACCGCGATGACTGACGGCGAGATGTTCTGGAAGATCTCGAAAGGCATCACCGGCATCATGCCCGCCGGCGAGAAGCGCATGATCGAAGAGGAACGCTGGCACGTCGTGAATTACGTGCGCACGCTCGCGAAAGAGAAGCAATAAGAATATTTCACGCAAAGGCGCAAAGTGAAGACACAAAGGCGCAAAGGTTTTTCCTGGTGTCTTTGTGTCTTTCCTTTGTGCCTTTGTGTGAGACTCTTAAAAGAACCGCTCCGCGTACTCCCGAATCTCCTTGAGCGACGAGTCCGCGAGAACGCGGAAGACCTTAACTTCGCAACCCGCGGGAATGCGCGGGGCCATCAGTGAATCCGTAATCACAAACGCCGCCGAACGCAACCCCTTCTCCCAATTGCGTTCGTGCGCGTCGCGAAAGCTCAACGCATCCGCGTCGAGCCCCGCAGCTACCAACATCGTCCTGGCCCAACGCAAAAACTCAGGCCAGCGCGAGACGATCGCAACCAACGCGTCACGCGATGGCCTCGTTTGTCCACGCATCCTCTCGACCACTGAAGCCGAGTGCAGCACGAGCAAATCGACGTCCGGCTTAACTCGTTCTGCAAACTCGTCCATGTGACCATACAAAACAAGCGGCGCTGCTCCCGTCATCTCTCCATCAACTTCATCAGGACCAACGCCTTTCACTTTCACGGTGGTCACTGACGAGATCTCAGCCACGAGGATCTCGCGCAGATCCGGATCTGCCTCGAGCAAAAGAAAATGATCCGGTCGCTGCACTGAGAACGAGCGTTGTATTCCGGCCTGTATCTCCGCCAGCGAATAACCTTCTTCACGTAGATTTCTAAAGAAACGCGCAATGACCTGATCGAGCGCCAGGCCCTGCTCGATCGGTTCGTCGTTTCGCGGGCGAACGTAAACGCCGCTGCCCTTTCGAAACTCAACCCAACCACGTCGCGCCAGTTCGCGATACGCGGAACTCACAGTGTTAGCGTGAATGTTGTAACGGCGCGCGAGGTCGCGCGTACTCGGCAAGCGCTCCGACATCTTCAAGTCGTTGCTGACGATGCCGAGTACGATCTGCGTCACTAGCTGCTCGCGAATCGGAACTTCACTGCTTTTAGAAATCCAAAGGCGCATGGGAGATTTGACAGGATTTCAAGACTCACCGGATTATAAAGCATCAATGGACAAGGAAGCTGCAATTGCCGTCCTGACGGCGATGATCACGCCCGCAGTGCTGATTTCAGCCTGCGGCAGCATGATTCTTTCAACTTCTACGCGGCTCGGGCGCGTAGTGGACCGTGTGCGCTCGCTGTCCGACCGTCTGGAAAGTATGGCCGCCGATGAAAATCATGGCCCACCATCGACTGAACGACAGGCAGCAATCTTTCAACAACTCGACAAGCTCACCAGTCGCGCGCGTATCCTGCAACGATGCATGGTGACTTTTTACCTGAGCCTGGGAATGTTTGTCGCCACCAGCGTCGCGATCGGCATCGTGCCCTTTACCGGCAAACAAAGCTACAACATGATACCCGTTGGGCTCGGTCTGGCGGGTGCTTGTTTTCTCTTTTACGGCAGCGTACTGTTGATACTCGAAGCACGACTCGCACTCAGCACCATTCACGGCGAAATGGATTTTATCTGGCGACAATCGAAACGAGCCGCGCCCGCCGAGATCGTGGAACAACACAAACCGCACTTCGTTCACTTCAGACGTCATGAGTAAAGAACCATCATACCGGGCACTATTGGACCACGGACTACTCGAAAGTCGAGTGGCGGAGTTGGAGAAGTTACTGGAACGCTGCACGGTTTGCCCGCGCGATTGTTTGAACAACCGTCTGAACAATGAAATCGCAGCCTGCTATTCCGGTCGACTACCGATCGTCTCATCCTACACGCCACACTTCGGCGAAGAGCCGCCACTCGTCGGAACAAAAGGCGCCGGCAACGTTTTCTTCGGCAACTGCAATCTGCGTTGTGTTTATTGTCAGAACTATCAGATCTCGCAAACGCACAAACAGCAACTCAAGAACGAGATAACTCACGAGCGTTTGGCGGAGATGCTTTTGGAACTGCAAGAGCGTGGCTGTCACAACATCAATTTCGTTTCGCCGACACATTTCGCGCCGCAGATGGCGCGCTCGATTCTGATCGCGGCGCAAAAAGGATTGCGCGTGCCGGTGGTCTACAACACCAACGCGTACGACGCCGTGAGCGTGCTGCGTCTGCTTGATGGCATCGTTGATATTTACCTTCCGGATCTGAAATACGCCGACGATGAGTCGGGTTATCTGTATTCGAAGGTGAGTGGCTACAAGGAATTCTCGCGCGCCGCGTTGCGTGAGATGTACCGGCAAACCGGCGACGAGCTCGTGTTTGATGAAAACGGTTTACTGAAGCGCGGGCTCGTGGTGCGTCTGCTCGTGCTGCCGAACGATATCGGCAGTGTGAGTGAATCGATTGAGTGGATTCGCGACGAGTTGAGCCCACGCGTCGCGATCTCGCTGATGGCGCAGTATTACCCGACGCATCAGGCTGCGTCGAACAAACGTTACGTCCTGCTTTCGCGAAGGATTCGAGAGAGCGAATGGCTGAAGGCCACGGCCGCGCTCGAGGAGTTGGGAATAGATGAAGGGTGGATGCAGGAGTTTGACGGCGCCGCGTACTACTACCGGCCTGACTTTACAGACACTGAGCGACCATTCCGAGATATCCGCGACTTCGAAACGCAGATTAACGCGGATTAGTGCGGATCTGTTTCGTAGCGGACTGCAGGACTTCCGGCCGGATAAAACACTCCTAAGAGTCGTAGCTCGCCTGTGCCGGTGTTCTCGACACAGTGAACTTGGCGCCGTGGAAGATAGATGCACGAGCCTGGTCCAATCGGCGTGTTGTCTTCCCCAGCCCACATCCTGCCCTCGCCTCGTAAGATGAAGAGTACCTCTTCGTATTCGTGGAAATGATCCGGCGCGCGTCCCGGCGGAATCGAACCGACAAACTGCGTCACCTGCTCGCTGCCGACCTCTTCGTCAACCAACACTCGATACCAACGATCCGCAGTGGGCAGCGCTTTGCGATCCGAGAGCTTCACGATGGAAGGTGATTGCTCACGCCCATCCGACGGCGTGGCCGGACACTGCGAACTCACGATTCGCACGACGTCCGGCCCCGGATTCTCGACGCTCAGAGTTTGTCCCGGCCGAACGTAGACACCCGTTTCCGGCCCAACCTGGTAAGCATTGCCGTCAATAATCACAGCGCAACTCCCCTCTAACACGTACAAAACCTCGTCGTATTCGTCGTTGCGAAGGAGGGGCGACATGCCCGGGTCAAATTCGAGTATGCGCAACGAGATTGCATCGGCGCCCGTCGTCTTTCCGATTCGATTCCAAATCTTCAGCGACCCGACTACTTCAGGAGCGCCATCATGCATCTTAGAGACTCGGCAACCCGACATGCTCGAATTATACGGCACGTGTTAAGATGGCCCGCATCTCCCAGAGGTAATGCCAATGAAAAGACTACTCACTTTGACCCTTGCGCTGGGGTTGTTTTCGTTTTCGGTGCTCGCACAGGATCAACCCGCCGCGTCGCAGCCCTCTCCCTCTACCGAAGAGCAGGAAAAGGAAAAAGCGGAAAGAGAACGAAACGCTTACCGCCTGCTGGATCAGGTAATTGATGAAGCCCAGTCGCTGCGTCTCGCGGAAAATCGTGTCCGCATCCAAATTAATGCAGCCGACTTGCTCTGGGATCAGAACCAGGCGCGCGCGCGTTCGCTCTTCTCGATGGCGGGCGAAAGCGTTGCTGAGTTAGGTCGGACCCAGGTGGCCGCACTTAATCGCCGCGGCAATCCAGGCAACGGTCCAAACTTCGCTCCACCGAATCTTCGCTCGTTTCAGTTGCGACAGGAGCTAGTGCTGACTGCGGCGCGGCATGACGCAACCCTTGCGTATCAGTTGCTTGCTGTTACCAAACCTCCTTTGCCGCCGCAAACCAGCGACGACGTACGCCCACGCGCAATCGTTTCCGACGATAGTCTGGAACAAGCGTTACTCAGCCGCGTCGCTGCTCTCGATCCAAAACTCGCGGCACAGAACGCGGATCAGATGCTCGACAAGGGCCAGTTTCCTTTCAGCCTTCCGCAAGTGATCACTCAGTTGCAACGACAGGATCCGGACGCTGCTAACAAACTGGCAGACAAAGTAGTCAAAAAATTGCAAGCGACGAATCTTCTGAATAATCCGGCAGCCGGAGTACTCATGCAGACTATGCTTGTAGGTGGTCCACGCCCGCCCGCTGAAACTGCCGATGCAGCCGCCAAACAACAATCACCGAGAGGATGGCCTGCGGTTCTCGAACAGAGCGCTTACGTTGATCTGCTGTCAACCATCGTTGATGCGGCTTTGAAAGCTATGCCCGGAGCTCAAAACACTCCGCGCGGGAACCGACCGGTAATGGGACGAGTCAGTGGCAGTTCACAACCACAGACTGATGCGCAATCAGAGCAGAATAACGCACGTCGCCTGCTTGCTGGAGTACAGTCGTTGCTGCCGATGGTCGACCAGTTTCTTCCCGCAAAGGCGTCGCAGGTGCGCCAGAAGATGACGGAAATGGGAATGGCACCAAGCCCGGGATTGCCATATGCGGCGCAAGTGATCAACGGCATTCAGGGTGAATCAACCACTGACGCTCTCGTTCAGGCTGCCGCGACTGCGCCACCGCCGATGCAATCGCGCATCTATCAACAAGCTGCTTACAAGGCATTGGAAGAAGGCGACACGGAGCGCGCGCGCCAGATTGCGACCGATCATTTGCAGAGTAACGTTCGCGATGCCGTGATGAAGCGCATCGATTTTCGCGAAATGACGAAGAAAGCCGAAGTAGCTCGCATTGAAGACGTGAGGCAAGCTGCGGCCCGGCTACAGTCAGACAACGAGAAACTCGATCTGCTGTTACAAATTGCAAACGACACGCAGACGAGTAATCCGAAGCTCGCGCTTCAAGTGCTGGAAGACGCACGACAGATAACGAATCATCGTGCGACTGGTTACGATCATTTCGAGCAACAACTAAAAGTCGCGCATGCGTTTGCGTCTGTCGATCCGGCGCGTAGTTTCGAAGTGATCGATCCGGGTATCAGTCACATCAACGAGTTGCTCTCAGCGGCAGCATTGTTGAGTGGATTTGAAATGAATATGTTTCGTGACGGAGAGATGGCGATCCAGAATGGAAACGGGTTGACCTCGACCATAAATCGATTTGGTCAGGAACTTGCATTACTGGCGAGAACTGATTTTGAGCGCTCGGAAGCCCTCGCGGGAAGATTTCAGTTTCCCGAGGCGCGCATTATGGCGCGCATGGCGATTGTGCAGGGACTGCTCGGCACCAAGCCGGTGTCCGGCAATACCAGGCTTTTCGGAAGCTCAGACAGAGTAATGATTCGCCAGGACTAAACTTGACCGATTCGACTAAAAAACCCGAGACTCCACCGGTAACTCCGTACGATCCAAGCGATCCAGGGCAGGATCCTGTTCCCCTGCCTCCAGACTCCAATCCCCAACCAAAGGCGCCGGTTCGTGAACCTGACCAGCCGGTACCAATCGTAGACCCCGCTACGCCTGAACCGACAAGACTGTAGACGGGAGTTCTCGACGATTGAAATCTTCAAATCTGTTAGTTGTTCTAAGTTTCTCAGGCTGGATACTGCGCTTTTTCCGCCGCCTTGGTCTGTTTGGTCTTTTCCTGCTGAGCGCACTCGACTCGTCGTTCCTCGTGCTTCCTTTCGGAAACGACCTGTTGCTGATCGCCTTGGTCAGTTCAAATCGCGATAGCCCGGTCTGGATTGCATACGTAGTGGTGTCGGCAATTGGTTCGCTCGTGGGCGTCTTTGTAGTTGATCTAATAATGCGCAAGGCCGGTGAAAAAGGTTTGGAACGTTTTGTGAGTCAGAGACGAATCGAAAAGCTCAAGTCGAAGCTCGAGAACAAAGCGGGCATAACAGTTTTTATCGCGACGTTAATTCCGCCGCCATTTCCGTTCACGCCGGCGGTGATGACTGCATCCGCGCTACAGACTCCGAGAGGGAAATTGCTCAGTGCTGTCTTTTTCGGAAGGCTGCTGCGATTTGGCGCTGAGGCGGTTCTGGCGCTCTATTTCGGACGACAAGTAATCGCGTTTATCAACTCCGATGTAGTTACTTATATCGTTTATGGACTGATCGGTATCGGGGTCGTGCTGAGCACACTGTCAGTGTTGAAGTGGCTAAAGCGAAATAAGTAATACAGGCACACTTTTGTATGTTTTGTGCTTCTTTGCGGCCATTTTCATTCGCAATTCGAAAATTGTCCGTGTAAAATCCCCATTCGAAAAAATCCTCCTGAAGGGAGCCAGCAGGCATGCCAGAGACACGAGGTGTTCAAGCCTCAGAGGAAGTAAAAGCAGAATGGTCCACCGCCTACAAGTATTACTTGAGAGCACCGGGGGACCGTTTTGATAAGAAAAAAGATCGGACTCAGCGTATCGACTACGTAGCCCAGGAAATGAAGCTGACCCGCAAACAAGCCAAACGACGCATTCGAAATTACGAAGCGTGGCAGCGAAACATCAAAAAGGGCATCGTACGACCGTAGCAGCCCGACATTTGAAGACAGTCGCTGGACCTCACCCAGCTACCAACCCGCGCATTACTCAGTAGTCTGCCCTTGTAGCCGTTTGGTCCAGTTCACCAGTTCTTCCAACAGTTGTCGAATCAGTTTTTTCGCCGTTTCGTCGGTCAACTTACCCTGCTCATCGAAATGTTTGTGAGCGTTGGAGAGCATGACCTCGGGCTGATTGACGGCGTACATGTTGAGAAACACAAACATCTGCCGCAGGTGATACTGCGCGCGTGCCGTGCCGATTGTGCCGACACTTGCGCCCATGATGGCGACGGGTTTTCCGTTCCAGGCGCTGTCGCCGTATGGGCGTGAGGCCCAGTCGATTGCATTCTTCAACACGCCGGGAACTGAGTAGTTGTACTCCGGAGTAACAAAGAGAATTGCATCGGCGCTGCGGACGCGCTGTTTGAGTTCGGAAACTTTAGCGGGTGGATTACCTTCCTCGTCCTGGTTGAACGACGGGATGTCGTCCAGTTCGAAGATATCAATTCGCGCGCCTTCCGGCGTGAGCTCCTGTGCCGCGCGCAACAACCTGCGGTTAAAAGACTGTTTCCGCAAACTTCCGGCAATTCCCAAAATGACCAATGGATTATTCACTTTCCTCTCCTCCCCCGTGATTGAGATCTTTGTCCACAGATTACACCGATTCTAAAAAATAATCTGTGTAATCTGTGGATAGGCCTCCTGCGTTGAGCAATATGGGCTGACTTCGTTATATTAATGCTCCCCAATCCCCAAACGTGGTCTAACAATGACTCCGCAGGAGGTTACCCGGTGAGCTTCACATTTCAGAGCCGCCAATTCTGGCTCGCGTTTTTTCTTCTTCTTAGTGCGGGATTAATGCTTATGTCGTGTACGGATAATCCAAATTCACCTTCCGGTTCGGCCACGAAAGACGAGGCCGAGAAGTTTCTAGCCGACGCTGAAAAACGATTGCTCGATCTAAACGTCAAGGCCGGCCGCGCCGACTGGGTGAAAAGCACTTTCATCACGGACGATACCGAGGCGCTGGCCGCAGATGCCAACGACAACTTGATCGCGGCGACAACTGAACTCGCCGAGCAGGCGCGTCGCTATGAAAATGTCGATCTCTCGCCTGACTCGAAACGTAAACTCAAACTGCTCAAGCTCTCATTAACGCTTCCCGCTCCAAAGGATCCGAAAGAGCGCAACGAGCTAACCAAAATCGCAGCCTCGATGGAAGGCGAGTATGGCAAAGGCAAGTACTGCCCCGACGGTGAGAATGGAAAATGCCTGAGCCTGCCGGATCTCGAACAGATCATGGCGAACAGCCGCGATCCCGAGGAATTGAAGAAAGCGTGGGTCGGTTGGCACCAGATCTCGATACCGATGCGCAAGGAGTATGTGCGGTTTGTCGAACTCAGTAATAAGGGCGCGAGCGAGATGGGTTTCAAAGACACGGGCGCAATGTGGCGTTCGAAGTACGACATGGAGCCCGACGCCTTTGCCGCCGAGATGGAGCGTTTGTGGCAGCAAGTGAAACCACTCTACGACTCGCTCTACACGTACACGCGCCGCAAACTGTCGGAGAAGTATGGCCCAACTGTTGTACCGTTAGACAAACCGATACCGGCGCATCTCTTGGGCAACATGTGGGCGCAGGGCTGGGCCAACATTTATCCGCTGCTCGCCCCGACTGATGCCGATCGCGGTTACGATCTCACGCAGATCTTGAAGGCCAGAAACACCGATCCGAAACAGATGGTTCGTTACGGTGAAGGCTTCTTCACTTCAGTCGGCTTCGATCCGTTACCACCGAGTTTCTGGGAACGTTCGATGCTGGTCAAACCCGCGGATCGCGAAGTGGTTTGTCACGCGAGTGCGTGGGACCTCGACTACGAAAAAGATGTACGTCTGAAGATGTGCATCTCGATCACCGAAGAAGATTTCTCTGTCGTGCATCACGAGTTGGGTCACAACTATTACCAGATGGCTTACTCCGGCAAGCCGTTTCTGTTTCGCGAAAGCGCGAATGATGCTTTTCACGAAGCTATCGGCGACACGATCGCGCTGTCAGTTACGCCACCCTACTTGAAGCAACTCGGTTTGATCGACAAAGTGCCGGATCCACGTGCTGACATCGGGTTCCTGCTCAATCGCGCGCTCGACAAGGTGGCGTTTCTACCGTTTGGTTACCTCGTGGATCAATGGCGCTGGAAAGTCTTTTCCGGTGAAGTTAAGCCGGAGAATTACAACCAGGCTTGGTGGGATTTACGTGAGAAGTATCAGGGCATCGTGCCGCCGGTGCCGCGCAGTGAACAGGACTTCGATCCCGGCGCGAAGTATCACGTGCCTGCGAACACACCTTACGCGCGTTACTTCCTCGCCGCGATTCTACAGTTTCAATTTCATCGCGCCTTGTGTCGCGAAGCGGGATTCAGCGGACCGCTTTACCAGTGCTCGATCTACGGTAATAAGAAGGCTGGGGAGAAATTGAAGGCGATGCTCGCGATGGGTTCGAGCGAGCCGTGGCCCGCAGCTTTGAAAGCCATGACCGGCGAAGACAAGATGGACGCGACCGCGATCATCGATTACTTCGCTCCGTTGAAATCGTGGCTCGACGAGCAGAACAAGAAGTGAAGCGATTTCTCGCGCAAAGGCGCAAAGACGCAAAGGTAAAGACCTCTGGCTGCTGACAGGTCTTACTTTGCGCCTTTGCGCCTTTGCGCCTTTGCGCGAGGCGAGATCTTTTCAGATTCGAGAGATGCTCCTGTCGCGAACGACGTAGTGCTGCGTTTGCAGTTCAGTGATGACCTCTGCTGTTTGGAATTTGCGCAGGACTTCGGGCGGCCACACGCGATGAGCTCTGCCTTCACGTACGGTTGCATTGCTAACGCGCATGAACTCGAGCGTCGACGGAACCGCCGTGTTTGGTTTGACCAGCGAATATCGAAACGAGCGACGCTTCGTAAAGGGCAACTTTAACGAAACGCTGTGGGTTGTTTGAGCTAGTAATTTCATTGGCACCTTTGTTCAACTGAGAATAACGCCTGTCCCTCTAAAGGCAGTCTCAATCGACTGCGGATTCCAGCTTTTTGTTTACGCGTATTTGGAAAGAAAAAAGGGGCGCCAGCGATTGGCGCCCCTGAAGTTAACTCCTATCAATTACTTACGTACTTACCGCGGCCAGCGAAAGATACTACGGTTGTTGCCGCGCCGGTTGTAAGCGTAACGCTGGAAACCTTCCCGGTATCCCTGTTCGAACGCATCACGAAAGACCTGTTTGTACTGTCCCTTGTTTCCGTAGGACGAGTCGTAGCCTTCAGTTGCGTTT
>Ga0207708_10000111_pt1 | contig 62791 bp, 66 predicted proteins | sample KBSK5101metaG_FD_184340 | JGI IMG/M metagenome (GOLD analysis project Ga0207708, IMG submission 184340) | Corn, switchgrass and miscanthus rhizosphere microbial communities from Kellogg Biological Station, Michigan, USA - KBS K5-10-1 metaG... | ecosystem: Host-associated > Plants > Roots >... | reverse complement strand
GCCGCCGCGACCAGCTTGCGCAGGCGAGTGTGATCGGGAGGCTCGAGCCAGAGGAGACTCCAACGCTCGGAATCCCAGAAAGCCTGCCAGCGCGGATCGAGCGGCGGAACACCAATCTCCTCGGGTGCCAGAACGTGCCGGAAGTTGCGACCGAGCCGCTTGTCTCGGAGGCAGGTACGGACGTCTTCGTGCCGGGTCACGAACCACCGCTCCCGCTTCGGCTCGTAGAAGACCCGGCTCTCCTCCCGAGTCCGGTTCAGCACCGGGTAGGGATCGGTGAGAAAGCCTGGATCCGAGGGGTCGAAGGAAATTGTTTGGGTTCCCGTCAGGGGCCTAACCATACGGCTCACGCGGCCGTCTTACTTCCCTGGCAGAGGCCGGCAGGCGTTAGCATCGGCCCTGATGAATAGGTGGGTCTCTAGGAGGAGGAGAGATTTGAGCAAGCATCGACTGGTGCCGTTCGGGCTGGCAGCTTTTGTCGCCGTCGTACTCATGGCGGTGGGCTTTGCCGCGAGCGGTGCTGCGGCACCTCAAGCGACGTTCAAGGCTGGGCTGGTCAGCGACGTCGGCCGTTTCAACGACAAGGGGTTCAACCAGAATCAGCTGACGGGAATGAAGAAGGCAGCCAAGGTGCTGAAGATCCAGTACCGCGCCGTCGAGTCCCGTTCCGCAGGTGACTACCTGCCGAACATGGCGTCGCTCGCGAGGAGTGGCTACAACATCGTGATCTCGGCGGGCTTCCTGCTCGCGGATGCGACCGAGGACGTGGCCGACCAGTTCCCGAACACCAAGTTCGCGATCACCGACATGTCTGTCGCCGGGTTCAAGCGCAAGCACTCGAACATCGAGGGCCTGACGTACGCGACGCAGCAGAACAGCTACCTGATCGGCTGCCTCGCAGCACACGTCGCGGCCGCGCGCGGCAACAAGAACATCAGCGTCGTCGGCGGCGTCAAGATCCCGCCGGTCGACACGTTCCTCGCCGGGTACAAGGCCGGCGCACAGAAGTGCGTTCCAGGGACGACGGTCCAGATCGGCTACTCGCAGGACTTCATCGACCAGGCCAAGTGCAAGAGCGTGGCCCAGAACCAGCTCGACGCGGGCTCGCAGGTCGTGTTCGGCGTTGCCGGTCCGTGTGGCCTCGGTGCACTCGACGCGGCGAAGGAAGCCGGCAGGTGGGCGGTCGGCGTCGACGTCGATCAGTCGTACCTCGGCCCCCACATCCTCACGAGTGCGGTGAAGAGAGTCGACCAGGGGATCTTCCTGGCCGTCAAGGGCGCGAAGACCGGCAAGGGCTACAAGGGTGGAGGCAACCTCGTCTTCAACCTGAAGAACGGCGGAGTCGCCCTTGGCAAGTTCAGCAAGAAGGCCAAGCTCAAGAAGGCCTGGCTCACGCAGATCAACACCCTCAAGAAGCAGATCATCAGCGGCAAGATCAAGCCGCCGCTCACAGTCGGCGGCCAGTAGGTCGTCCGGATTCTCGAAAGAAGGGCGGGCTCTTCGAGCCCGCCCTTCTTTTAACACCGAGCGAAGCGAAGGTCTAACGAGGCCCGGGAAAAGTGCGAAGCACTTTTCCCGGAGAGTAGAACCGACGCGGCGTCGCGGCCCTTCATAGAATCCCGCGGGCATGGACGAGCCTCCCGTCCTCGAGCTTCGCGGAATCACCAAGCAGTTTCCCGGGGTGCTCGCGAACGACCACATCGACTTCGACCTGCGTCGCGGCGAAGTGCATGCGTTGCTGGGCGAGAACGGAGCCGGCAAGTCCACGCTGATGAGCATCCTCTACGGGCTGTACACCGCGGACTCGGGCCAGATCCTTTTGAACGGCAAGCCCGTGTCGATCACCTCGCCGAAGCACGCGATCGAGCTCGGGATCGGGATGGTGCACCAACACTTCATGCTCATCCCGGTCATGACCGTGACCGAGAACATCGTGCTGGCGAATGAGCCCGTCCACCTGGGCGTCCTGCTCGACGAGTCAGCAGCCGAAAAGCGCGTTGCCGACGTCGCGAAGACGTTCAGCTTCGCGGTCGATCCTCATGCCCGCATTCAGGACATCACGGTCGGGCAGCAGCAGCGCGTGGAGATCATGAAGGCGCTCTACCGCAATGCCGACATCGTCATCCTCGACGAGCCGACCGCCGTGCTTACGCCCCAGGAGGCAGCGGAGCTGTTCGAAATCCTGAGAACGCTCACGCGAGAGGGAATCTCGATCATCTTCATCACCCACAAGCTGAACGAGGTGCTGGAGATCGCAGATCGCATCACGGTCCTGCGGCGAGGCAAGCAGGTGGAGACGATTCCGCGCGAAGGCGCGACGGAGGCAGGGCTCGCACGGGCGATGGTCGGACGCGAGGTCCTGCTTCGCGTCGACAAGAAGCCGGGTCAACCCGGTGAGCTCCTGCTGAAGGTCGAGGATCTCTCCGTACACGATGACCGCGGACTGGAGGCTGTGCGGGACGTGACGTTCGACGTCAGAGCGGGGGAGATCGTCGGCATCGCCGGCGTGGACGGCAACGGCCAGAGCGAACTGATCGACGCCCTGACCGGCCTCCGGAAGGTCACCGGCGGCCGGATAAGCGTCGGCGGCCAGGACCTGACCCACGCATCCGCGCGCCAGGCGCTCGACGCCGGAATGGGTCACATTCCCGAGGACCGGCAGCGACGCGGCCTCGTGCTGGACTTCAACCTCGCCGAAAACCTCGCCCTGCACGACTACGGCAAGGAGCCGTTTTCGCGGTTCGGGTGGCTGAACCCGCGGCGCTGGCTCCAGTGGGCCGGCGGACTGCTCAAGGAGTTCGACGTCCGGGGTGGAGGGCCCGCGACGCGCGGCGCCTCATTGTCGGGCGGCAACCAACAAAAGGTGGTCATCGCACGGGAGGTCTCGCGCGATCCGAGCGTGCTGGTCGCAGCACAGCCCACCCGCGGCCTTGACGTCGGCGCGATCGAGTTCGTGCACCGCCGCCTCGTCGAGCAGCGGGACGCCGGCAAGGCGGTACTGCTCGTCTCGCTCGAGCTCGAGGAGATCTTGTCGCTCTCCGACCGAATCCTCGTGCTCTACGAAGGGCGCATAGTGGCCGAGTTCCCGCCGGACGTCAGCGAGGAAGAGGTCGGGATCGCAATGACCGGCGCGGGACGCGGAGTAGAAGCAGCATGAGCGTCGGTCGCCTTTCCACTGCTCATCGACTGAAGAGCAGCCGATGAGCGACCCAGGGCTACCGCCCGGGTCCGCGCCGACACCGCAGGCGCCGCTCGGATCCGATCCGGAAGCGTACGCCCCGTCGGTCGCCGGCCAGCTCGCGTTCTACCAGCGCGCGGGCGGAATCATCACGCCGCTGCTCACCGCCGTCGTCGCGTTCCTTGCGGGCGGGCTCGTCGTGCTCTCGACCGGTCACAACCCCCTGCGCACGTACAAGGCGATCTTCGAAGGCGCCGGGCTCAACTGGTTCTTCCACTTCGGCAACTACCACATCGACCTCCCCTTCACAAACCACCACATCTGGTTCTGGTGGAACACCGACACGAACCTCACGGCCGCGTACAACCTCACGCAGACGCTGTTGACGACAACCCCGCTGATCCTCACCGGGCTCGCGGTCGCGTTCGCGTTTCGCTGCGGCCTCTTCAACATCGGCGGTCAGGGCCAGTACCTCGTCGGCGCGATCGTCGGGGTCTACGTCGGCTCGCGCTTCACGGACATGGCGCACCTGCCGCACGTCATCTTCGGCCTCACCGCCGCCGCGCTCGCGGGCGCACTCTGGGGATCGATCGCAGGATTTCTCAAGGCGACCGTGGGCGCGCACGAGGTGATCACGACGATCATGCTCAACTGGATCGCATACTGGGGCGGGAGCTATCTGTTCGGGCGAGGTGGTCCGCTGCAGAACCACGCCAACAAGGCGGTCCCGATCTCCGACGACGTCGCGCCGGGTGCGAAGCTCGCCGCGATCTGGGGGAACCCACACCTGCAGGCCCTGCACTCGGGCATCTTCGTCGCGCTCGGTGCGCTCGTCGTCTTCTACATCGTCCTGAACCGCACGACACTCGGCTACGAGGTGCGCGCAGTCGGCTTCAATCCCGAGGCGGCGCGCTACGGCGGGATCAGCGTCGCGCGCAACTTCATCATCGCCATGGCCATCTCCGGCCTCTTCGCCGGGCTGGCCGGTGGCCTCGACATCCTCGGCTGGCAGTTCCGGCTCGGGGTGCTGGACGTTCAGGTCTCGAACATCGGGTTCATCGGCATCGCGGTCGCGCTCCTCGGTCGCAATACGGCGGTCGGAGTCGGGTTGGCCGCGCTCCTCTTCGGCGGCCTGCTCACGGGAACCTCCACCCGCAGCCTCGATCCGAACATCTTTCCGCCCCAACTCGCGGGGAATCTCGCCCTGATGATCCAGGCCCTCGTGCTCCTCTTCGTCGGCGCGGACTTGCTGATCCTCTACATCTGGCAGGCACGCAAGAAGGTTCGCATGCCCGGACTGAGCCGCGCAGCCGACGAGGCCGCATGAGCGCGATGCAGTACGCCGCACGCGTCCGGGAGAAGTGGGCCGGCAACGTGATCATCGCGCGTGTCGGCCTCGCCCTCGGACTCTTCGCGTTCGTCGTCGCGCTGCCGCCGTTCAATGCCCCCGTCTGGGTACCGGTGTTCGTGGGGTTCCTTGCCTTCGCGGCGGGGATCTGGGTGCTCTCGCGCGGGATGCGCCGGCCGGGGTGGACGGCGATCGGGTTCGGCATCGTCGGGATCGGGCTCGGCGTCCTCGCTACCCGCGCGAGCACATCGAACATCGACCAGGTCGTCGTCTGGTCCGCACTTCTCTCCGCGACGCTCGTCTGGGCGACGCCGCTGACCTATGCCGCGATCGGCGGCCTGTTTTGCGAACGCAGCGGCATCGTGAACATCGGGCTCGAGGGGATGATGCTCGCGGGCGCGTTCTTCGCCGCGCTCGGTGCGGATAAGTTCGGGAACTGGGAGATGGGACTCGTCTGCGCAGCGGCCGCCGGCGCTGGCTTCGCCGCCGTGCATGCCGTCATGTGTATCAATCTGCGTGCCGACCAGGTGGTGAGCGGCTTCGCGATCAACTTCCTCGCGCTCGGCCTCACCGGCTACTTCTTCATCGACATCTACGGCGAGAACGGCACACCGGGTGACCTGCCGCGTATCCCCGACGTCAACATCAACTTCCTCGGCAGCGTCTTCGGCCATCTGAACCTGATGATCTGGGTTTCGTTCGTGCTGTTGATCGTCGCCCACATCACGCTCTTCCATACGCCGGTCGGTCTGCGCATTCGCTCCGTTGGCGAGCATCCGCGCGCAGCGGACACAGTCGGCATCTCCGTGTACGGGACCCGCTATGCCGCGGTGATCCTTTCGGGGATTCTCGCCGCGCTAGGCGGTGCGTACCTCTCGATCGGCTACCTCGGCTCGTTCAGCGAGAACATGACCGCAGGCCGCGGCTATATCGCACTGGCCGCCGTGATCTTCGGGAACTGGCGCCCGTTTGGGGCGTTCGCGGCCGCGCTCCTCTTCGGGGGGTCGACCGCGCTCTCGTTCCGCTTGCAGCAGCCGTGGCCGGCGCCGTCCGTCCTCTTCCAGGCGCTCCCGTACGTCCTGACCCTGATTGCGGTGGCCGGAGTGATCGGCCGCTCCGTCCCACCTGCCGCAGCTGGCCGCCCTTACGTCAAGCAGTAGGCGCCGGGCCTGGGCGGCGTTGCTGCTCGGGCTCGCAAGCCTCCTCACGATGCCGGTGGCACTCGAGGTCGCGGCACGGTCCAAGCGCATCGGTCTATTGGACACCGCGTACGCGGTGCCACTTGCCTTCCTACTCGGGCTCGTGGCGCTCGTGATGGCCCGCCGAGCCCGGAACAACCTGCGCTGGCTCCAACTGCGGGAGGGCGGCACCGGCGTCGCGACGGTCGCGGTCGTGGTCGCCGCCGTCGCGCTCTGCCTCGCCCTCGTGGCCGCTCTTTCCGTCGGTTTCTACGGACTCGTCGTGCTCTACCAGCACTCACGCTGATTCCCACTTTCAGCCGCGTCCATCAGCGCCTAAGATGGGGCCGCCGCCGTGTTCGAGATTGGTAACAGCCTCCGAGAGGCTCGTCTTCGCCAGAGCCTGGACTTCCCCGAGATCGAGCAGGGGACGAAGATCCGGGCCAAGTATCTGCGGGCGCTCGAAGACGAGCAATTCGACGTCCTGCCGGCGCAGACCTACGTCAAGGGCTTTCTCCGGTCGTACGCCGAGTACCTCGGCCTCGACGGTCAGCTCTACGTGGACGAGTACAACTCCCGGTTCGTGGGCGGAGAGGAGGAAGCGCCCTCCCGCCCTAGGCGTTCCGCTCCGCCGTCGCGGGGCGTCCAGGTTCAGTCTCGAGTCGTCTTACTGACGCTGCTCGGCATCGCGGCCGTGACGGCTCTCTTCATCGTCGCCTGGACCCGCGGCGAGCCTCAGAACGTGACACCGCTCGGGCTCGGGACGACAACGACCACGAAGGTGAAGACGCCAACGCGGCCGGCAGTTCCGACAACGGCTCGGCTGCTCGTGAAGGCGCAACGGGGCCCGTGCTGGCTCCAGGTTCATCGCGGCTCGGCGGCGGGGCCAATTCTCTTTCAGGGAACGCTCGACCAGGGACAGAAGCAGCTCTTCACGGGGCGGAAGCTCTGGATCACGCTCGATCGCCCCGAGAACCTCGTCACGATCCTCAACGGGCGCACCCATCCGCTGCCCGTCGGCGGCGTGAAGACGTTGGTCGTGACGCCGCGGGGCATCCGCGCGGCCGTGTGATCGCGCCCCCGCGCGCCTTCATCGTCGTCACCGGCAGCGAGCTCGTCCGAGGCGACCGCACGGACCTGAATGGTCCCTTTCTGGCCTCCGAGCTCCTGCGTCGCGGAGTCGAGCCCGCGCGGATCTCGATCGTCGGCGACCGTGAGGACGAGCTGGCCGAAGCGCTCGCCGAAGGCATGCATGCCGACCTATGCGTCGTCTCCGGTGGCCTCGGCCCGACGCATGACGACCGCACCGTCGAGTTCATCGCCCGGGCCGCGGGCGTCGGTCTTCGGGTCGACGAGGACCTTCATGCTCAGATCGGTGGCATCTCCCGCGCGTTCGCCGAGCGGCTCGGGCGTCCGTACGTCGACTTCGAGAAGGGCGTACAGAAGCAGGCGACGATTCCCGAGGGTGCGATCTCTCTCGGCCTGGCCGGCACCGCACCCGGTCTCGTCCTCGAGCACGGGGAGACCGTGGTCGTCGTGCTCCCCGGGCCGCCGTCCGAGCTCCAGCGCTTGTGGGCGGTCGCGCTGGAGAGTGAACCGGTGCGCCGCGTCCTCGGCCGCACCCGGCCTCCCGAGTTTCGTCAGCTTCGCTTCTTCGGCGCAAGCGAATCGACGGTCGCGAAGGCGCTCGCAGATGCGGGCGGCGACGGGGACGGGGTGGAAGCAACCATCTGCGCGCGCGACTTCGAGATCCACGTCGACCTGGTGGTGGCTCCCGGCGCCGGAGCCCGCGCGGACGAATTGACGGAACGGCTCGTCGCGCCCCTCGAGCGGCACCTCTTCAGCCGCGACGAGCGCCCGGTCGAGGAGCTCGTGCTCGACCTCTGCCGCGAGCAGGCGCTCACCCTTGCGACCGCGGAGTCGTGTACCGGCGGGATGGTCTCGCAGCGGCTCACGTCTGTTGCCGGCTCTAGCGACGTCTTTCTCGGCGGCGTGGTCGCGTACTCCGACGACGTCAAGACCCGGGAGCTTGACGTGCCGCCAGCTCTCCTCAGGTCTCACGGGGCGGTCTCGGCCGAGGCGGCGGAGGCGATGGCCGCCGGGGCGAGGGCCCGACTGGGAGCGGACGTCTCGGTTTCCGTGACCGGCATCGCGGGTCCCGGCGGTGGCAGCGCGGAAAAGCCCGTCGGGCTCGTGTACCTCCATGCGCAGACGCCTGCGCGATCGCACGGGGCGGACTTCGTCTTCCCTGGTGACCGCGAGTCGATCCGCCGGCGCGCGACCGCCACCGCCCTGCATCTGCTGAGGCGTCTTTTGCAACAGACTCGCGACGAAGCTGCGTGAAACTCCCGGCTAGCGTGGACGGCCGTGAGCGTGCGCGCCTGTTCTGTGCTCTCCGTCTCCCCGAGGAGACGCTCGACACGCTGTCCGACTGGCAAGCCGACCACATCGACGGGGGCAGGCCGGTCCCCCGAGACCACCTGCACATCACGCTGGCCTTCCTTGGGCACCGTCCGCTGGCGGAGCTCGAGCCGATCTGCCGGGAGCTGCGCGAGGCCGCCGCGTCCGCTGGCCCGATGCGGCTCCTGCCGGAGCGCTACCGCGAAACCCGGAGCGTCGGGATGCTGGCGCTGAGCGACCCGGAGAAAGGGGCGAATCGGCTGGCGGTCGACCTCCAGGGCCGCCTGGAGCGCCTGGGTGTCTACGAGCGGGAGCGCCGCCCGTGGCTCCCGCACATTACGGTCGTCCGCTTCCGGGAGCGCCCGGGGCTCCGGCCGCCGCTGCCTCCGCTCGGGGAGGTCAGTCCGTCCGATGCCGCTGCCTACCATTCTGTGCTGCGGTCCGGTGGAGCGCAGTATGTCGTCCTCGAATCTTTTGCCCTAGGAGGTTGATGGAAGTGGATCGCGAGCAGGCTCTGGACGCCGCCCTCGGGCACATCGAGCGTCAGTTCGGCAAGGGCGCCGTCATGAAGATGAACGACCACGCGCACGTCTCGATCGGCGCGGTGTCGACCGGCTCGCTCGCACTCGACCTCGCGCTCGGGATCGGCGGGCTCCCGCGCGGCCGCATCGTCGAGATCTTCGGGCCGGAGTCCTCCGGAAAGACGACGCTCGTCTACCACGTGATCGCGGAGGCACAGCGCCGCGGCGGCATCTGCGCATTCATCGACGCCGAACATTCCATGGACCCGACGTACGCGAAACACATCGGCGTCAACATCGACGACCTCCTCGTTTCGCAGCCCGACACCGGTGAGCAGGGGCTCGAGATCGCGGAGTTGCTCATTCGCTCGGGGGCGCTCGACGTCGTCGCGGTCGACTCTGTCGCGGCGCTGACGCCGAAGGCCGAGATCGAGGGCGAGATGGGCGACACGCACGTCGGCCTGCAGGCGAGGCTGATGTCACAAGCGCTGCGTAAGCTCGCCGGCACGCTGAACCGCACCGACACGATCTGCCTCTTCACGAATCAGCTGCGAGAGAAGATCGGCGTCATGTTCGGGAACCCGGAAACGACGCCCGGCGGTCGCGCCCTCAAATTCTACTCGTCCGTGCGACTCGACATTCGCCGCATCGAGACCCTGAAGGAAGGCGTCGAGGCGATCGGCAACCGTGTGCGCGTCAAGGTCGTGAAGAACAAGGTCGCGCCGCCGTTCAAGCAGGCCGAGTTCGACATCATCTACGGCTCCGGCATTTCCTGGGAGGGAACGGTCCTCGACGCCGGGCTCGAGCGCAAGGTCGTGACGAAGTCGGGCTCGTACTTCAGCTTCGGCGACGAGCGGCTGGGCCAGGGCCGCCAGAACGCGACCGCGTTCCTGCGTGAGCATCCCGACGTCTGTCAGGGAATCCTCACCGGCATTCAGGTGGCGATCGGACCCGAGCAGGTTGCGTCCGCGCGGCTCCTTCCCGTCGACGCAGACGCCGTCGCCGAGCAGAACGGCAAGGTCACGCAAGACCTCAAGGTCGAGAAAGCCGCCTCGAAGAAGTAGTGCCGACCGTCACCGGGCTGCGCGAGGACCGGCGCGGCCGGGTGGCCGTGGAGCTCGACGGCTCTGCGTGGCGTACGCTTCCCGCGGACGTCGTCGTGCGCTCAGGAATCTCCTGCGGCCGGATCCTCGACAGGCCGGCGCTTCGACAGCTCCGGCGGGAGCTTCGCCGAGCCGAGGCGCTCGCAGTCGCCGGCCGGGCGCTACGGGCACGCGACCTCTCGGCCCGGGAGCTTGCGCTACGCCTCGAGCAGCGCGCCGTAGGCCCGAGCGCGGCGGAAGAGTCTCTCGCAGCCCTGAGCGCCGCCGGGTTCGTCGACGACGCGCGGCTCGCAGAGAATCGGGCCGAATCGCTCGCGGGGCGGGGCTATGGAGACGCGGCAATCCGGCACGACCTCGAGCAACGCGGCGTGGCTGCCGACCTCGTCGAGGCGGCCGTGGCGGCCCTGGAGCCTGAGGGCGAGCGGGCGGGCCGCATCGTTGCCCGGCGGGGCACCGGGGCGGCCACAGCGCGTTACCTGGCCGGCAAGGGCTTCGGGGAAGAGGTGCTGGAACAGGCTTCCGGCAGCGATTTTGGACACCACCCCTGAACCGGGGTAGGATGTGAGTGCCTCATCCGACGTTTTACCTGCACAGAGACATTTTCCGAATCGCAACTTGAACTCTTGAAGCGTATGTCGACCATCACCAACTCCGACACCGAAAGGCTCTTGGCAGCGGCGAGGTAGCGACCGCTCTCCGGGCCGCGGTGTCGGCTCGTTTCACCGATTCGGGATCTCTCGTGCCGGCCGGAATGCCGGGTGGGCACTGCGGTAGCAGGCCGCAGGCAACCAACCCAGGAGCCAGCCCATGCAGGTCGTCATCGGGATTCTCATCGGCCTTGTCGTAGGGGGATTGGTAGGGGCGGTCGCCGTCGGCGCGCTCGGCAAGTCGCGACTCGGCGCCGCACAGCAGCAGCGCAAGCAGTTGATCGACGACGCCCACCGTGAAGCGGACACGTTGCGGCGAGAGGCGCAGATCACCGCGCGCGAGGAGGCGGTCAAGCTTCGCGCCGAGATCGACGGCGAGGTCGCGGAGCATCGCGCCAGGATCGTCAAGGTCGAGGAGCGGGTGCTCGCGAAGGAAGAGGAGATCGACGGCAAGCTGACAGAGATCGCGCGACGCGAGCAGGGGGTCGCCGACCGCGAGATCCATCTCAGGCAGCTCCAGGAAGACCAGAAGAGTGCGCGCGAGGAGCAGCTCACCGAGCTCGAGCGAATCTCCGGGATGACCGTCAACGAGGCCAAGCTGAGCCTGCTGGAACGCTCGGAGGATCTCGTCCGCCACGAGCTCGCCCGCCGGGTGCGCCAGCTCGAGGAGGAAGCACGGACGGAAGCGAAGCGCCGCGCACGGAATCTCGTCGCCGACGCGTTGCAGCGCGTCGCCGCGAGCCACGCCGCCGAGACGACGGTCTCGGTCGTCGCGCTTCCCTCGGATGACATGAAAGGACGCATCATCGGCCGCGAAGGGCGCAACATCCGTGCGCTCGAGCATCTGACCGGCGTCGACTTCATCATCGACGACACGCCGCAGGCTGTGGTGCTCTCGTCGTTCGACGGAATCCGCCGCGAGGTCGCGAAGCTCACCCTCACCAAGCTGATCGAGGACGGCCGGATCCACCCGGCGAGGATCGAGGACACCTACTACGCGTCGAAGGCGGAGATCGAGGACACGATCGTGCAGGCGGGCGAGCAGGCGGTCTTCGAGGCGAACTGCGGCGAGTTCCACGAAGAGCTCGTGAAGATCCTCGGCCGCCTCCGTTTTCGCACCAGCTACGGCCAGAACGTCCTCAAGCACACGCTCGAGGTCGTCCACCTCGCCGGGATCATGGCCTCTGAGGTCGGCGCGAGCGTGAAGGTCACGAAGCGCGCGGCGCTCCTCCATGACATCGGCAAGGCCATGACACACGAGGTCGAGGGATCGCACGCGTCGATCTCGGCGCAGCTTGCGCGCCGGTACGGCGAGTCACAGCACGTCGTCCACGCGATCGAGGCCCACCACTACGAAGTCGAACCCCAGACGGTCGAGGCGGTGCTGCTGATCGCAGCCGACGCGATCTCCGCGTCGCGTCCAGGCGCCCGTGGCGAGAGCCTCGAGCACTACATCAAGCGCCTCGAGTCGCTCGAAGAGCTCGCCGCGCAGAAGCCCGGCGTGGACAAGGTGTACGCGTTACAGGCAGGCCGCGAGATTCGCGTCATCGTGAGTCCGGCCGACGTCGACGACGACGCTGCGGTGCTGCTCTCTCACGAGATCGCCCGGGAGATCGAGGACCAGCTCGAATACCCGGGCCAGGTGAAGGTGACGGTGATTCGAGAGAGCCGCGCCATCGACGTCGCGCGGAACGTGTCCAACGGGAGCACGCCGTCGGGCGAACCGCTCGCGGCACCCGAGCCGGAGCCGCAAGTCCAGTCCGATCACGCCGCCTAGGCGCGCTTCGCGAGGGCGGCGGCTGCGCCGAGCGTCACATAGACGATGCCCGACCCATAGCTGACGAGCCTGCGCTTGCGCCGGACCAGGCCGCCGACCGTGCCGGCCGCGAGGGCGTAGAGGGAATCGCTGACGAGCCCGAGTCCGACGAAGACGAAACCGAGCACGAGCGCCTGCGACCACACACCGCCGCGGCTTGCCTCGACGAATTGCGGCAAGAACGCGAGGAAGAAGAGCGCCGTCTTCGGATTGAGGAGGTTCACGATCGCCCCTCGCCAGAACGCGCGGCGAAGTGGCTCCGGCTCTGAGCGAACCTCGCCGTCGCGATCACGGGAAAGCAGCTTGCGGATTCCGAGATAGACGAGGTAGGCGGCCCCGGCGTACTTGACGACGTCGAAGGCCAACGGCGACGCGACGATCAGCGCCGACAGGCCCGCCGCGGCGGCAGCGACGTGAGCGAGCGTTCCGAGATGCACGCCGGCCACCGAGGCCAGGCCGACCTTTCGCCCCTGCTCGGCGCTCTGGGTCACGACGTAGAGGACTGCCGGGCCGGGAATGGCGAGCAGCGCCAGCGCAGCCAGGCCGAAGAGCCAGAGAGCGTTCGAGTCCGGAAAGACCACGGGTAGCATTCTGGCCCGTGCGGCGGTACCACGTCACGACGTTCGGCTGCCAGATGAACGCTCACGACAGCGAGCGGATCAAGGGCATGCTCGAGGAGCTCGGACTGGGGGAGGCTCCGTCACAGGAAGAGGCGGACGTCCTCGTCTTCAACACCTGCACGATCCGGGAGAAACCCGACCAGAAGTTCGCAGCGCATCTCGCCCAGGCGGCCGCGGTCAAGCGCCGAAGCCCGGACAAGCTGATCGCCGTCGGTGGTTGCTATGCGGAGGCACAGCGCGAACGGCTCTTCGAGCTCTATCCCTACGTCGACGTCGCCTTCGGGCCCGGGTCGATTCCACATCTCGGCGAATGGCTCGGCGCGGGCGGCCACGGCCTCGCCCGCGGCAGCTTCGGCATCGACGAGCGGACCTTCGCCGGCGGGCTGCCCATGCATCGCGACCGTGCCTTCCAGGCCTGGGTGCAGATCTCGATGGGCTGCAACTCGAAGTGCGCCTACTGCATCGTCCCGGCCGTGCGCGGCCGAGAGGTCAGCCGGCGTCCGGGAGACGTCGCCGCCGAGGTGACGCGGCTCGCGGCGGAAGGCGTGCGTGAGGTGACACTGCTTGGGCAGAACGTCAACTCGTGGGGCCGCGACCTAGCGCCGGAGATCCATACGGAGTTCGGCGAGCTGCTGAGAGCGTGTGATGCGATCGACGGAATCGAGCGCATCCGCTTCACGAGCCCACATCCCAAGGACTTCCGCCGCCCGGTGATCGAGGCGATGGCCGAGTGCGGGACGGTGTGCGAGCACGCACATCTGCCCTTGCAGTCCGGCTCGTCGCGCATCCTGAAGGCGATGCGCAGGACGTACACCCGAGAGCGTTACCTCCGGCTCGTCGGCGAGCTGCGCTCCGGGATCCCTGATCTTGCGCTCAGTACTGATCTGATCGTCGGGTTTCCCGGCGAGACGGAAGACGAATTCCAGGAGACCATCACTGCGGTCGAAGAGGTCGGCTTCGACAGCGCGTTCACGTTCGTCTACTCACCGCGCGCCGGCACCGAGGCCGCCGCGATGCCCGATCAGATCCCGGACGAGCTGAAGCGCGATCGGATCGAGCGACTGGTCGAGGTGGTGCAGCGCACGGCCGCTGCGCGGAACACGCAACGCGTCGGCCGGGTCGAACAGGTACTCGTCGAGGCGCCGAGCCGCACCGACCCGGCACTGCTGCGCGGCCGGACTCGCCGCAACACGACCGTCAACTTCTCGGGTGAGGCCGAGCCGGGAGAACTGGTTGACGTCCTGATCGGGGAGGCGACATCGACGACCCTGCGCGGAGCCCAGGCTGCAGGGGTCGCTGCCTGATGCGCGTCCTCGTCACAGGGTCGAGCGGCCAGATCGGGACGAACCTGGCGCAGCGGCTCCAGCGAGACGGGCATGACGTGTTCGGCGTCGACAAGCGACTCAACACCTGGACGGACGACTTCAAGTACCTCCTCCAGGACCTCTCCGGGCACTACCAGTCCTTCCCCGGAGGGATCGGTGGGGTCGAGTACCCCGAGGTCGACCTCGTTGTGCACCTGGCTGCGCACGCGAAGGTGCACCAGCTCGTCCGCCAACCGCACCGCGCGCTCGAGAACGCTGTGATGACATTCAACGTCCTCGAGTTCTGCCGCCAGCAGAATCTGCCGATCGTCTTCTCGTCGAGCCGGGAGGTCTACGGCGACGTCCACCGGTTTGCCGAGGAAGAGGCGAGCGAGGCGAGTGCAGACTTCGCTTACACGGAGTCGACGTACTCTGCGTCGAAGATCGCGGGCGAGGCGTTCGTCTACTCCTACGCCCGCTGCTATGGGCTCAAGTACTTCGTCTTCCGTTTTTCGAACGTCTACGGCCGGTACGACAACGACCTTGCGCGCATGGTGCGCGTCCTGCCGCTCTTCATCCACACGATGCTGCGCGACGAGCCGGTGACCGTGTTCGGGCAGGAGAAGACGCTCGACTTCACGTACGTCGACGACTGCATCGACGGCATCACACGAGGGATCGAGGCGCTGGCCGAAGGACGCGTCGTCAACGAGACGGTGAACCTCGCGTATGGCCAGGGCAACTCGCTCGTCCACGCGGCCGAGCTGATCGCGGCAGAGCTCGGGACCGAACCGAAGATCGCGCTCGCGCCGTCGCTGCTCGGCGAGGTCACGCACTACGTCGCAGATCTGACGAAGGCCCGTGAGCTGCTCGGTTACGAGCCGGCGGTCCCGCTCGAGGAGGGGATCTCGCGCTCGGTCGCCTGGTTCAAGGAGCATCGCGCCGCGCATCCCGAAGAAGACGGGCCGCTGCCGGCCGACGTCCTCTTCCCGCAGGATGCAGAGGTTGGCTGGAAGTCAGCCGTCAGCTCCTCCTAGCGTCGTCGCGATCTTCGGCCCGACCGCTTCGGGCAAGACGGCTGTCGCAGAGGCAGTCGCCGATCGTCTCGGCGGTGAGGTCCTGTCCGCCGATTCGATGCAGGCGTATCGCGGTCTGCCGATCCTCACGGCGCAGCCGGACCGTCCGACACGTCTCGTCGGGATCTGGCCGCTGGACCACGAGGGCTCCGTCGCCGATTACGCACGCCTCGCGCACGCAGCGATCGACGAGCTGGTCGACGCCGGCCGGACCCCGGTCGTCGCGGGCGGCACCGGGCTTTACCTGCGTGCCGCACTCGCAGAGCTGAGCCTGCCACCTGCACCGACGCAGGAGCAACGAGCGCGGTGGGAGCGCGCCTACGATCGGCTCGGGCCCGAGCGCGCGTACGCCGTCCTCGCGGAACGCGATCCCGACGCCGCTGCGCGACTTCATGCGAATGACCGCCGTCGCGTGGTGCGGGCGCTCGAGCTCACCGAGCTCGGATCGTCGCTGAGCCCGGACGCGGACCGCCTCTGGGCCTCCGAAACGCGCCTGCCCACGGTCGTCTTCGGGCTCGACGTCCCGCGCGGCGTCCTGGAGGACCGAATCGTGCGCCGCGCCCGCGCGATGTTCGCTACCGGTGTCGTCGACGAGGCGCGTCTCGCGCTCGCAGGGCCCATCTCGGCGACAGCCGTCCGCGCCCTCGGCCTGCACGAGGTGGCCGAGCTTTCGCACGACGAGGCGCTCGCGGCCCTCGTCACCCGCACGCGGCGCTACGCCGCCTACCAGCGGAAGTGGCTACGACGCATCCCCGGCCTTGTTAGCGTCAACGCGGATCGTCCGGTGGACGAGATCACACATGACATTGTCGAAGTGGCAAGCGCTCGGCAACGACTACCTGCTGGTCGAACGGGCTGAGCTTCCAGAACCGCTGACGCCGGATCGCGTCCGGCACCTCTGCGACTACCACTACGGCGTCGGGTCCGACGGTCTGCTCGAGGTCGTGCAGGTGGACGGGACGCACGCTGAGGTGCGCATCTGGAATCCGGACGGCTCGACAGCCGAGCTTTCGGGCAACGGTGTGCGAATCGTCGCGGCCTGGCTTGCGCGCGAGTCGCAGTCCGAGCAGGTGACGCTGTCGATCGGCCCGCGCCACGTCGAGGCGATCGTTCGAGACGGCGAGGGGATCGAAGTCGACGTCGGACGTATCGAGGTGGGGGAGACCGAGACGCTCGACCTCGGTGAGGAGCGGGTGGAATTCACGCCTGTCTCCGTGGGCAACCCGCACGCGGTCGTCCGCCGCGAGCCAGAGCGCGGTGAGCTGCGACGTCTCGGCCCGCGCATCGAACGACACTCCCGCTTCCCCGAGCGAACCAATGTGCAGCTCGTCCGGGTCGATGGGAGGCACGACTTGACCGTCGGCGTGTGGGAGCGAGGCGCGGGGGAGACGCTGTCCTCGGGTACGAGCTCGGTCTCGGCTGCGGCCGCAGCGATTGCGAATGGTTGGTGCGAGAGCCCGGTCACCGTCCATCTGCCCGGCGGTGATCTGCTCGTGGAATTGCAGGCCGACGGAAGCGCGACGCTGACGGGGCCGGCCGAGGAGATCTGCCGGGTCGAGCTGGTCTAGCCGCCGAGGCCGTGCTCGCGAAGCGCGTCGTTCAGGCTCACCTTCAGATCCGTCGACTCGCTGCGCCAGCCGACGAGCAGCGCGCAGGCAAGCTGATACGTCCCTGCGGGAAACTCCTTCGGCCGCGTGCCGGGCACAACGATCGCGCGAGGCGGCACGAAGCCACGATGCTCGACGGGCTCGTCGCCGGTCACGTCGATGACCGGGACCGATGACGTCAGCGACACGTTCGGTCCGATCACGGCGCCCGCTCCTACTCGTACGCCCTCGGTCAGGATCGCACGCGACCCGACGAACGCTCCGTCTTCGACGATGACCGGGCGCGCACCGGGCGGCTCGAGCACGCCGCCGATCCCGACGCCGCCGGCGAGATGGACGTCTGCACCGATCTGCGCTCCCGAGCCGACGGTCGCCCAGGTGTCGACCATCGTGCGCGGACCGACCCAGGCTCCGATGTTGACGTAACTCGGCATCATCACGACGCCCGGCGACAGAAACGAGCCGTACCGCGCAACGGCGGGCGGCACGACGCGCACGCCGAGCCGCTCGTAGTCGCGCTTGAGCGGGATCTTGTCGTGGTACTCGAACGGCCCGACCTCCTGCGGCTCCATCTGCCGTAGCCGGAAGAACTCGAGGATGGCTTCCTGCACTTCGGGGTTCACGCGCCAGTCCCCGTCGACGGGCTCGGCGACGCGCACCTCTCCCCGGTCGAGCTCGGCGATCAGCCCCTCGACTCGTTCGGCCTTCACAGCACCGACTCGAGAATCTCGGCCGCGCTGCCGCACTCCGCTTCGGTCGGGACGAGCGCCATGCGCCAGTAGCCCTCGCCGGCCGGGCCGAAGAACGTCCCGGGCGAGACGATCAGCCCGTGCTCGAGCAGCCCGGTCGCGAACGCCTCCGAAGTCTGACCCTGCGGCACCTCGAGCCAGAGGAACATCGTGGCCTCGCTGCCGGCAACACGAATGCCCTTGCCCACGAGCGTCGGGAGCAGGGCGTCTCGCTTTCGCCTATAGGCGGCCCGCGTACGCTCGACGTGTTCCTCGTCGTCCCACGCCACGATCGACGCACGCTGCACGAACTCCTGCGGTGCGGTGCCGACAGACGGCCTGAACTGTTTCAGCGCCGCAATGAGGTCGACGTCGGCGGCCGCGAAGCCGGAGCGGTATCCGGTCATCGACGACCGCTTGCTCAGCGTGTTGAAGACCGCGACATTTCCGCGGTGACGCACCTCGAGCGCGGAGTGGGGCGGATCGGCGAACCAGAGCTCCGTGTAGGCCTCGTCTGACGCGAGCAGGAACCCGTGCTTGCCCGAGAGATCTGCGAGCCTCTCGAGAAAGTCGACCGGCGCGATCGCTCCCGTCGGGTTGTTCGGATAGTTGATCCAGACAATTGCCGCTCGGTCCCAGGTAGCGGCATCGACCGCGTCGATATCCGGCAGGAAGCCGTTCTCCTCGCGCAGGGGAAGCTGGAGGACGTCGGCTCCGGCGAAGGCGGCTCCCCGGTCGGGCACCGGGTAGCCCGGCTCCGTCGTGACGACGAGACGCCGGTCGCCGTCGCGGTCGACGAGCATCTGCGCGAGCAGGAAGATCGCTTCCTTCGACCCGTAGGTCGGGATGACTTCCGTGTCTGGATCGAGCTCGACGCCGAAGCGCCGGCCGCACCAGCCTGCGACGGACTCCCGAAGCTCGGGCAGCCCTTCGGCGAGCGGGTACGTGGAGATCTCGGTGAGGCTCGCAGCGAGCGCCTCGCGGATCATCGGCTCGGTCGGCTCGCGCGGATCCCCCTTGCCGAAGTCGATCAGCGCCACTCCCTCTGCGGCGAGCCGGCGCTTGGCCTCTTCGAGCTTCACGAAGGGGTACGTGCCGGTGGCCGTCAGGGCGGGGGAAAGCTGCACGGGAGCCATGGTGGGGATTCTGCCCAGTTGGCGGCATAATCCGTTTCGTGATCCAACGCCAGCCGGACCCCGCGCTCGAGCGTGGGTTCATCGTCGCCGTGCTGGCCCAGGGAGTCGACGCCGAATCCGAGCTGGCCGAGCTTCGAGAGCTCGCCCGGACAGCGCTCGTCGAGCCGATCGACGAGCTCGTGCAGCATCGGGCCCGGCCCGAGACGCGCACCTACGTCGGCAAAGGAAAGCTGGAGGAGCTGAAGCGCTCCTACGAGGAGTCGGGGGCCGAGGTGCTCCTCGTGGACGACGAGCTCGAGCCGGCCCAGCAACGGTCGCTCGAGAACGCACTCCAGGCACGGGTCGTCGACCGGACTCAGCTGATCCTCGACATCTTCGCCCAGCATGCGCGGAGCGCCGAGGGCAAGCTTCAGGTCGAGCTCGCACAGCTGGAGTACAACCTCCCACGGATGCGCGGCATGTGGCAGCACCTCGAGCGCCTCGGCGGAGGCATGGGCTCGCTCGGCGCGGGAGTCGGGACACGCGGTCCCGGGGAGTCGCAGCTCGAGACCGACCGCCGCATCGCCCGGCGCCGGATCACGCTCCTGCGGAGGAGGCTGAAGGATCTGAGCAAGCAGCGCGAGGTGCGGCGCAAGGAGCGTCAGCGCACGGAGGCGCCGACAGTGGCGCTCGCGGGTTACACGAACGTCGGCAAGTCGACACTGCTGAATGCCCTCACGCACGCTGAGGTGTCCGTGAACGACCGGTTGTTCGAGACACTCGATCCGACGACTCGCTCGTTCGAGCACGATGGGCGCCGGTATCTCGTGACGGACACCGTCGGCTTTATCCGCCGTCTCCCTACAGAGCTCGTGCAAGGCTTTGCCGCAACGCTCGAGGAGACCCTCGTCGCGGATCTCGTGCTGCTCGTCGTCGATGCATCGGCGCCGGACGAACGCCTCGACGAACAGGAGGCCGCTGTTCGCGGCGTGTTGCACGACATCGGTGCCGACGATCTTCCCCTCGAAGTAGTCGTGAACAAGATCGATGCCGTCGACACGTTGCGGCGACGGCGACTCGCCAATCGGTTTCCCGACGCGGTACAGATCTCTGCGCTCACCGGAGAGGGCGTCGAAGCATTGCGCGCACGCATCGCGCAGCGGTTCGCGGACCGCTTTGAGGCGGTGCACCTCTTCCTCCCGTACGAGGAAGGGGGGAAGCTCGCGGAGCTCTATGCGCTCGGAGCGCCGATCGAGGAGCGAGAGGATCAGGCGGACGGCGTGTACGTACGAGCGCGGTTGCCGCATCGCGAGCTTCGGCGCTTCGCGCGCTACCTCGTAGCGGAGGCGCGCTCCGAGCGTGCGCGTCGCGCACGTTGATCGAGCTACCGATCCAGCGGCTGCACGCGGACGCAGTCGTCCCGCAACGCGCGTACACGGGTGACGCCGGGCTCGATCTTGCCTCGTGCGAGCGCGTCGAGCTCGGTCCGGGCGAGCGAGCGCTCGTCGGCACCGGTCTGGCCGTCGCGATTCCCGAGGGATACGCCGGTTTCGTCCAACCGCGTTCCGGGCTGGCCGCGCGCCACGGCCTGACGGTGGTCAACTCGCCGGGCCTCGTCGATTCGGGCTATCGCGGCGAGCTGCGGGTCGTGCTCCTGAACACCGACCGCACGGAACCTTTCGTCGTCGAGCCCGGGATGAGGATCGCGCAGCTCGTCGTGCTGCCGATCCCCGAGCTCGAGCTCGTCGAGGTCGACGAGCTTCCCTCGAGCGAGCGCGGCGTGCGCGGCTTCGGATCCTCTGCGGCGTGATGGCGCCCGAACCGCGCATTCGCGTTTCGGCGATCCTTCGCTGGAGAGACCAGGTGCTGCTGTGCCGGCACGAGAAGCCCGGCAAGGAGTACTGGCTGTTGCCCGGCGGCGGCGTGAACTCCGGTGAGAGCCTGGTGGACGCCTTGCACCGAGAGCTCGCCGAAGAGATCGGAATCGACGATCAGGTCCCCGTGGAAGGGCCGGTCGCGATCGTCGACTCGATTGCACCCGCGCAGAGCTTTGCGAAGAAGCACGTCGTGCACATCATCTTCGCGGGCGATCTCGGCGGCAGGTCGCTCGAAGCGGTCACCTCGACCGACGCAGCAGTCCGCGGTCATAGCCTCTTCCGGGTCGGCGACCTCGACGATGTGGTGTTGCACCCGCCGATCCAGCGCTTCCTCAGCCGCTGGCAGCCGGGCGATCCGGCTGTCTATCTCGGCGCACTGTGGGCACGTTGACTCACCTTCGGCGCGGGCGCGAGCAAAAGACGTACGGGTTTCGGAGGTAGGGTCGCCGCCGAGGGTGGCGGGTCAGAACCCCACCCTTCGAGGGTGGGGGTGCGTGCCGCCGTCAGCGGCGTCCGCCGCGGGACTCTGCCCGGCGGGCTGAGACCTCGTGAGCTTCCGTTTCGAGCTCGTCGGGGAGCGGCGTCAGCTCCGGCGGCTCGCCGAGGCGATGTGCCAGGGCTTGCCCGAGCAGCCAGTCGGCGAACCAGGGGTTCCGCGGCAGGAGTGGCCCGTGGAGGTAGGTCCCGACGACTCGGCCCACACGACAGCCCTCGAAGCCGCTTTCGCCGTCGTTGCCGAAGCCGGCGACGACACGCCCGAGTGGATCCGCAGCCGGATCGAGCCGGGTTCGGCCGACGTGGTTCTCGAAGCCGGCAAGCGTACGTCTGACCCCGGGCTCGAGCTCGCACTCGAGCAGCACGTCGCCGATCATGCGTCGTTCCCCCGCGACTGTGTCGAGCGGCAGCAATCCGATGCCGGGCAGCTCGGTCCCGTGGAAGTCTCGATACGAGCGCCCGAGCAGCTGGTAGCCGCCGCAGACCGCGAGCACCGCGGCTCCATCGGCCACCGCCCGACGTACGTCTTCCGCCTTCGCCGCCAGATCCGGCGCGACAAGGGCCTGCTCGCGGTCCTGGCCGCCTCCGACATACAGCAGATCGTGCTCGTCGGGTCGCAGCGGATCGCCGACCGACACCGCACGCACCTCAAGGTCATGGCCCCGCCACGCTGCGCGGCGGGAAAGGACCGCGATGTTGCCGCGGTCGGCATAGATGTTGAGGTAGTCCGGATAGAGATGCCCGACGACGATCTTCACGCGGCCCGCTCCCAGTACGGGCGCACGAAGCCGCGTTCGCCGACAACCTTCCGGAGCGCGAGCATCGCCGTGTACGTCGGCATGACCACGAGCTCGCCCCCCGCGGGAGTCAGCTCGAGCCCACGGTCGAGCCCGGCCTCGAGCGAGGGGATGACGTCGATCCGGTCCGGGTCGAGACCGTCGTACTTGAAACGCAGCGCCAGCTCCGCCGCACGATCACCCGTCGCCACCAACCGGTCGAGACCGGCGAGGAGCGGCTCGAAATCGACGTCCCAGATCCACGACACGTCGCGCCCGTCCGCGATCGCGTCGTTCAACCCGATCACGACGACCGAGGGAGTGCCTCCGTCGACGATCGTCCGCACGGCCTCGTTCGCACCGGCCGGATTCTTTATCAACAGCAGCAGGAGGCTCCGGTCCGCGACCGCGATCCGTTCGAAGCGGCCGAACGCGGCGCTGAAGGACTCGAGCCCGGACACGATCTCCTCGAGCGAGGCTCCGACACTAAGGCCGAGCGAAGCGGCTGCGAGTGCGTTGTACACGTTGTAGAGACCCGGCAGGCGAAGGCGCACACGCCGCCCTCCCGCGGCTGTGGCGAGTGTGAAGGACACCGACTCGAGGCCGTCCAGCTCGATCTCTCGCGCCGCCACGTCAAGTGGGGGACGCCTGTCTCCGCAGGCGGGGCACTCGTACTCGCCGAGGTGCCCCATGTAGGCAGCCGCGTACTCGTACGGCGTCCCACACTGCACGCAGTACTTCGAATCGGCGGCATGCTGGAGCGAGGGGCGCGCCAGCGCAGGATCGTCCACACCGAAGACGAGCGCGCCCGAGCGCACCCGCGCAAGCGCGCCGAGTTGGGGATCGTCGCCGTTGACGACGAGCGCAGTCTCTGTCGGAAGTCCGCGCACGGCCTCACGCCAGCGTGCCGCGACGTGCTCGAGCTCTCCGTAACGATCGAGCTGGTCGCGGAAGAGATTGCCAAGGCAGACGGCCTTCGGCCTGACCCGCGTGACGATCTCGGGCAGCGCGCCCTCGTCGACCTCGAAGAGGCCGAACTCTGCATCCGTCGCGTCGAGCAGCGTGGACGCGACCCCCGAAACGAGATTCGCGCCCGAGCTGTTGTGCGCCAGACGTAAGCGGTTGCGCAGGATCCCGGCCGCCATCGCCGCAGTCGTCGTCTTCCCGTTCGTCGCGGAGATCACGGCCGACCCTTCGGGCAGACGCGCGGCTAGGCGGTCGATCGCCCCGGGATCGAGCTTCCACAGAAGCTTTCCAGGCACCGTCGTGCCGCCTCCCGCGCCGGCCAGACGCGACAGCTTTCCCGCAACACGAGCGACGGCGATCTCGGCTGCGAGCGGCATCGGGAAGCGCAAAACAGGGAGGAGGCTACCCAAGGGCCGTTGATCCCCCGGAGGGGTGAACTTCGCGGCTGCTACCGCAAAAGGGTGAGGTACGCCGCGCGCCGGCCCCCTACGTTGCGGCCTGTTAACTGCGGCTTTGAGAGGAGAACGATGCGGACCGGAGGTCAACGACGGGATGTGCGCGCAAGCGCACTCTGGGGTAGCGGGAAGCGTGGAACAGGGTCGCGCTCGAACGCGCTCTGGGGTAGTGGTAAGCGGCGCACGGCACTTCTGGCCACACTCGTGCTCACCCTCGTGGTGCCGCTCGGTGCTTCGGCCGGGCCGGCCCCGAAGAGCATCACGGCATTCGTAGCTCCTGGGCTCCTCACGTCCGCCCAGTCTCGGCCGGCCGACAAGTTCTCCGTGATCGTCCAGGGCAAGGGTGGTAACCAGGCCGCTCACGCGGTCGCCGACGTTCTCCACCTCTCTCTGAAGACGGCGCGAACCTTCAGGTCGATCGACGGTGTCGCCATCGACCTCACAGGCGCGCAGATCGTCACGCTCGCCGCCGACAAGCGTGTGACGGCGATCACGGCCGACTCGCGTGTCCGCCTTTCGGCTCTTTCGCAGGGCAACGAGAAGTGGCCCTTCGTCACCGGTGTGACCAAGTTCACCTCGGCCCCGGCGGCAACGATTGCGGTCGTTGACTCCGGCATCGACGCGTCCCGGCCCGAGTTCGCCGGCCGCATCGCCGCCAGCGTCAATCTGACCTCGCTCCCCGGCAACTCGGCGGGCGATGGGCGCGGCCACGGCACGTTTGTCGCAGGAATCGCGGCAGGCGCCATGGGCGGCCGAGGCGGTGCGGCACCGACCGCGAAGATCGTCTCACTCGACGTAATGGACGACCAGGGGATGGCGAAGACGAGCGACGTCATCGCCGCCGCCGACTGGATCCTCGCCAACAAAACGAAGTACGGGATTCGGGTTGCGAACTTCTCGCTGCACTCGTCCGTCGCCAACAGCTTCATGTACGACCCGCTGGACAAGGCGGTCGAGAGCCTCTGGTTCAACAACGTCGTCGTCGTGGCGGCTGCCGGCAACTACGGCACCCCCAACGGGCCGAGCGGCGTCCCGTTCGCCCCTGGCAACGATCCCTTCGTAATTACCGTGGGCGCGAGCGACACCGGTAGGTCCGTCTCGACGTGGGATGACGTCGCGGCTCCGTGGTCGGCGTACGGCTACACGCTTGACGGCTTCGCGAAGCCGGATCTCGCAGCACCCGGCCGCTACATGGTGGGCCCGGTCCCCGTGACCTCGACGCTCTACACGGAGCGCGCCGATCACGTCGTCGACACCGGCTACATGGAACTCTCGGGCACGTCGTTCGCGGCCCCGATCGTCAGCGGCGTGGCCGCGCTGATCCTCGGCAGGCATCCGGAGTTCACTGCCGACCAGGTCAAGGGCGCCCTCATGCTCGGCGCGAAGCCGATGCCTCAGGCAGCCGATCTCTCGGAGGGCGTCGGCGAGGTCAATGCCGCGCGCTCGCTCGAGTACCCGAACCCGCCGAAGGCGAACAAGGCGCTGAACGCCTTCGTCGTCTCCGCTTCGGGCGCCAGCGGGCGAGTCTTCGACTCCGCCAGCTGGGCGGACAAGGCCAAGAACGACGCCTCGTGGGCCGAGGCCTCGTGGGCCGACGCCTCCTGGGCCGACGCCTCCTGGTCGACCGCGAGCTGGGCGGATGCGTCCTGGAGCGATCTGAGCTTTGCCTCGGCCTCCTGGGCCGACACGGCAACGGCTGCGGCCTCCTGGGCCGATCTGAGCCTCGCGAGCGCCTCGTGGGCCGACAACGCCGGCGACGAGACCGCCCAGCCCGATGCCGGTGCGATCGACCCGGCCGAGCTCGCTGCGATCCTCGCGGGCACGCTGGATCCCTAAATCTCATGCGCCTACCCGGGGTCACCCGTTCGGGGGAATCGATCGAGGGTTCCCCGAACGGGGGATGCCCCCGGGTAGGCGGCCTTCTACGTTCCGCGATGGGCTCTGTCTGCGGCCCACCAGTACGACGCGCGGCGAAGGAGAGACCCAGATGAAGGATCGCTCGAGGGCGTGAGCGCGACGCCCACCGATATCTCGCTCGTCGCCGAGCCCGGCTCGGGAAGGAACGAGAGCCTGCCGCGTAACGCGCGGTTCTACTTCATCGCGGTCGCCATCATCGCTGCGGGAGTCACGCTGCCGTTCATCGGGAGACTGCAGACGACCGACCAGTGGCCGGCGTTCCTCATCCTCGCCTCGGCGGCCGCGACGGCCCGCCTCTTCGTCGTTCGCACGCCCGCCGACCAGGCGTACCACACCGACATCGTCTTCTTGATCCCGGCGGCGCTGATCCTGCCGCCCGAGCTACTCGTGCTCGTCGCCGTCGTCCAGATGGTCCCGGAGTGGCTGAAGATGCGCTACCGCTGGTACCTGCAGACGTTCAACATCCTCGACTACTCGCTCTCGGCGATGGCCGCCTGGTTCGTCGGCCGCGTGTTGATTCTGGGACACGCCGGGATCGGGAACGATGCATTGCGGCTGTCGCTCGCCGGGCTGGCGGCGTGCGTCGTCTTCGTCGCGGTCAACCACATCCTGCTCGCCGTGATGCTCCGCCTCGCGCGCGGCTTCACGTTCCGGGAGACCGGCCTGTTCGATCCCGAGTATCTCGCTACCGACCTCGTCCTCGCGGCGCTCGGCGTCGCGGTGTACGCCTTCTGGCAGTCGAATCCCTGGCTAGTCCCGTTCGCACTCACGCCGCTGTTCCTGATCCACCGCTCGCTGAGCGTCCCCGCGCTTCAGGCAGAGGCACGAGTGGATCCGAAAACCGGTCTCTTCAATGCACGACACTTTGCGGCCGCGCTCGCGGAGGAGATCGGCCGCGCGCGCCGCTTCGAACGCCCGATGTCCCTGATCATGGCCGACCTCGACCTGCTCCGAGACATCAACAACACGTACGGCCACCTTGCAGGCGACGCAGTGCTGAAGGGAATCGCAGAGGTCTTCCGCGCGCAGTTGCGGCACTACGACGTGCCCGCGCGTTTCGGCGGCGAGGAATTCTCGATCCTTCTGCCGGAGACGCCGCCCGATCAGGCGCTCGAGATCGCCGAACGGATCCGGCGTGCAGTAGCCGAGCGGACCTTCGACGTCGAAACCTCGAGCGACCCGATTCGCGCCACGGTCTCGATCGGCGTCGCGGGCTTCCCGAAGGACGGCACCGATGCAAACGAGCTGATCCACCAGGCGGACCTCGCCGTCTATCGCGCAAAGCTTCAGGGACGGAACCGTGTGCTCGGTGCGAGCTCCGAGCCGCTGCTCATTCCGGCCGACCGTTCGACGCGATTGATCGCAGTGCCGCAGGACGGCGACCATCACGCGCCGCTGCCCAGCGCCGTCCAGGTTCAGCCGACGGAGGAGCGACGTGCAGACCTGCGCCATCCCCGTCCACACGCTGTACATGGACCGCGGTTTCTGTCGCTCGACCGACGCCTGAGCCTGACCGTGGGGCTCGTCAGCACTGTCGGTGTCGGCGCCGGCATCGTAGGCCTGCTCTTGACCTGGACCACGAACGACCTGCTCGGCCTGCTGACGGTCGTCGGCCTCGTGGGAGTGGGGCAGGCGCTCGCGCTCGAGGCGGACGAAGGCTCCGCCGTGCTCTCGGTCAGCGCGGTCGGCTGTCTTGCGGCTGCGTCGCTCTTCGGCTTCCGTGCCGCGCTGCCGCTCGCGCTCGCTAGCGTGGCGGTCGAATGGAGTGCGCGTCGTGCGCCGCTGCACAACGTCCTTTTCAACATCGGCGCGCTGACACTCGCGTCGCTGGCGGCGGCGAGCGTCTTCAAGATTGCGTACTTCTTCCCGGACGGCACGGGACATCAGCTGGCCGCCTCCGGACTCGGCCTGCTCGCGGGCGCGGCGTACTTCGCCGTGAACATGGGCCTCGTCTCCCTGGCGCTCGCCCTTCAGGGCCACGAGCGCTGGTGGTCGGTCTTCAAGGAGCGCTTTGCGTGGCTGCTTCCCCACTACCTCGTCTACGGCTTTATCGGCGGCGTCATGGCGCTCGCATACGAAGCCGTGCAGCTGCTCGCCCTGGCGGTGTTCGCGGTGCCACTGCTCCTGATGCGGAAGACGCAGGAGGCGTACCTCAAGCACACCCAGCGCAGCGCCCAGAAGCTTCGCCAGGCGGCCGAGACGATCCAGTCGCAGAACGTGTCACTCGAGCTTGCGAACAAGCTGTTGAAGGAACGCTCGACGGCGGCGATGGAGTCCCTGTCGGCGACAGTCGACGCCCGCGACTCGTACACCGCCGGCCACTCGCGCCGCGTGCAGCAGCTCGCGCTCGCGATCGGCCGCGAGCTCGATCTCTCGCACGCGGAGCTCGACCTGCTCGGACACGCCGCGCTCTTCCACGACATCGGCAAGCTCGCGATTCCGGACTCGATTCTCCTGAAGCCGGCGAGCCTGACCTCCGAGGAGTGGTCGCTCATGCAGCGCCACGCCGAGGAGGGGGCACGCATCATCGACCGCCTCGGCTTCCTGAACGACGCCGTGCCGGCCATCCGCCACCACCACGAGCGCTTCGACGGCACGGGCTACCCGGACCGGCTGCACGGCAAGGACATACCGCTCGGAGCCCGCATCATCCATGTCGCGGACGCGCTCGACTCCATGCTCACGACGCGCATCTACCGGGCCGCCCGGCCCGCCGCAGAGGCGCTGCAGGAGCTCAGACGGGCGGCGGGCACCCAGTTCTGCCCACGCTGCGTCACGGCTCTGGAGCGGATCCTGCCGCTCGAGAGCCTCGAGAGCGAGAGCGACCGCGCGCGTCTCGCGGCAGTCGCTTCCTAGCCCGCTCAAGCCTTAACTTGCGTTCTTTCCAGAACGCTCTATCCTTCTTGGCATGACCCGCAAGCCGCCTTTCAGGGCGGTCGCGAAGATCGACCCCGACGCGCTCGCGTCCTTCCAGGCCGGAATCCGCAAGCGCTACTCGAACGCCCAGATCCTTCAGGAGCTGCGCGCGAGCGCGGAGCGGTTGGGACGTTCCCCGACGATGCGTGAGTTCGCCGCCGACCCGGAGACGAGCGTGCATCCGCAGACGGTGATCGAGCACTTCGGGAGCTGGAACGCGGCGAAGCGCGAGGCCGGGCTCGTCCCGCGCCGCTTCGCGACGCGTGAGGAGCTCGTCGGACTGCTGCGTGACCTGGGGGAGGACCTCGGCCGCGTACCAACCGCAAAGGACCTCGACGCCCGCCGCGGGTCGATGCCTTCGAAGTCGCTCTACTGGCACACGTTCGGCTCGCTGGCCGAGGCGCTGCGCGAAGCCGGCTTCGACGTGCCGCTCGGGGAGGAACGGCTCGATCGTGCTGTCGAGCAGGGAGTAGGGCTCGCACGGAAGCTGAAGCGGCTGCCGAAGTTCGCAGACTGGGGAGCGGCGCGGAAGAAGGACGAGACGCTCTTGACCGAATGGCAGGTCTACCGGATGTTCGATGCCCGCAGGGGCGCGTGGTCGACCTTCCAGTTCCTGATCAAGGAACGCCTCGAAGACGAGGGTAGATCGGTCGGGCCCGACGGACGTCTGCGTTAGCTACGACTGCTGCGTCCCGGCGCGGGCCTCCTCGATCTCGTATTCGACGGTTGCGCCGCTCGCGGTCATTAGCCGCACGTCGTAGCTTTCACCCGGGATCCAGGGATACGAAATCGTTATCCGCTCGGCGGCTCCGGGTTTTACCTCGCCTTGGCTCTGGTGAAAGTCGACGAACGCGTCGTTGAGAATGATCTGCGCCACCCGCGCAGACTCCTCGGACTCGTTGGAGAGAACGAGCGAGATCTCACCGGGTCGAAGCGTCGCCCGTTGCACGGCCGCCTCGCCGCCGCCGTTGTCGGTGCTGTCCCACGGCCGGGCAAAAGCGAGCCCCGACGCCACCGCGATGACGACGACGAACACTCCGATCAGCATGAAGCGCTTCAGCACGGTTCAGGCCACCACATCGAAGAACCCCATCCAGCCGAGCGCGGCGAACTCACTCTTGTGCGCGTGGAACATGTACTTGCCCGTGTGCGGAAAGCGCAGCTCGAGCACGTCGCGCTGACCCTGGCCCTGGATCACCGTGTCGGTGTACTCGCTCGGTTCGAGTGCGGTCCCGGTCGGAAAGCGATGGAAAAAGTTTCCATGCACGTGGAACGAGTTGACCGGATCGAGCTCGACGATGTTGACGAGATAGATCCGAACGAGCTCGCCCAGCTTTACCCGCACCGGGTGGTACATGAAGTGGAAAGCGACGGTGTTGACGGCGTAGACCTCGTTGTCCTCGTCGAAGTTCGGATCGAATGCGTTCTGCACCATCACGAGCTCATCTGCCTGCGGACGCGCTTTCGGCGGGTCGACGATGAACATGCCGTAGAGACCTTTTGCGATGTGACCGGCGAGCGGCAGCGCGTGGCAGTGATAGAGGTGCAGCCCGAACGGCCCGGCCTCGAACTCGTACGTGAACTTCTCTCCGACGTCGATCAATCCGCCCCCGATGTCCTCGCCGACTCCTGGCGTCCCGTCCATCGCGGCGGGGTGGATCCCGTGGAAGTGGATGGTGTGGGGATGGGTGCCGGCGTTGACGAAGTGGATGCGAAGGAGGTCGCCCTCACGGGCTCGCAAGGTGGGCCCGGGGACCCGGCCGTTATAGGTCCACGCCGAGAACTTCACGCCCGGAACGATCTCGATCTCCTTGTCGTAGGCGATGAGCTCCCACTCACGCAGCGTGCGCCCGCCGGCGAGGCGCCGCGTCTTGCCCCAATCGAAGTCGCGCAGAACGGCGCTCGGGTCGAAGCCGTTTACCTTCGGATCCACGGTCGTGTTTCCGTGTGCGAACCCCGAGTGTGACGAGCCGTGCACGAGCGGGTGGTGCACATGCGGTGGATCCGCCGCTCCAGCCGGGCTGCCGGACAGCCTGGCGGCTACTCCGGACCCGACCACGGCCGCCGCGGTCCCGAGTGCGCGACGCCTCGTGAAGGACCTGCGCACGGTCATGACGCTCTCACCCGCGCCTAAGAGGAATCTGAGACAGGCGTAAAGATGTTCCTAAGAGTTCGAGCTACGCGGCGGCGGTGTGCAGCCGGGCGAGTCGCTCGAGACACGACCGCGCCTCGTCGGGAGCCCGCACTGCGGGCAGTGGCTCTTCCTGGAACGAACGGTCCGGCTGGAAGACCTCCTGCACGACGATCTTGCCGTGGTCGACCGCGACGACGGTCCCTTCGGGCAGCTCGCTCTTGCGGAGCTTGATCGCCGTATAGCTCTCGACGAGCTGGAGCGCGACTCGCGTCGATGCGAAGAAGAGCTCGTGCTTGCCCCGGCCGAGCCAGAGCGGACGTCCCAGGCCGCGGGCCAGCAGCAGCTCCGGGCGTTCCTCGTCGAGCCACGCCGTCGCCATCGACCCGTACAGCTCCTGCAACGCCTCAGCGGTGTGGCCGCGCGCGAGCCCCGCGAGGGCGAAGATGATCTCCGAGTCGACCGTCATCTCGGGGTGGGCGCGCTCGATTCGGTGGTGCTCGAAGAGCTCGTCGTCGTTCTTGATGATCCCGTTGTGGACCCCGACCACCGAGCCGTGGCGGATCGGATGATTGTTCGCCTCGAGACTGGGGTGGCCCTTGGTGAAGTCGCGGACGTGGACGAGCAGGTTCGTCGCTTCCTCGGGAACGCTGATCCGCTCGAGCAGGGCCGTCGCGCCAGAGCGTTGCTTGTGGACGGCGATCGGATCCCCCGGGGCCCGATAGGCGTAGCCGACGGCGTCGGCGCCGCGCTCGGCGATCCCGGTCAGTAAGGCGCGGGCAGCGACTGTCCGCTCGACGCTGCTCCCAGGAGCGAGGCTATATCCGGCTATTCCGCACAAAGTCTTTTGAGGAAATGCGAAGCGACCTTTCGGTCGCCCAATAGTCCTAGACGCATCGGCTGTGCTCCTTGTTAGGAACCATCCCTCGGCAGAGGGTTGACGGCCGCCTCAAGAGTCCTCTCGAAAGCGCCGATACCCGTGACATGCGGCCGCTCCCTGAGGTGCCATCGGACCCCGCGCTCGAACCAAGGCTCGAGCTCGTTCCCGAGGTCGACGACGCCGAGGCCGAAGAGGCCGAGGAGACCGAGGAAGAGACCGAGGCCGCCGAGACGGAGGATGGGGAGGAGGACGCCGCCCCGACCGCCAAGCCCGAGGCGACGCAGGATCCGCTGAAGCTCTACGTCCGGGCGATCGGCGACGGCCCGCTCCTGACGCCGGCCGAAGAGCGTGAGCTCGCACGCCGAAAGGACGACGGCGACGAAGAGGCCAAGAAGAAGCTGATCGAATCGAACCTCCGGCTCGTCATGTCGATCACCCGCAACTACACGAAGGCCGGAGTGCCACTGCTGGACCTGATCCAGGAGGGCAACCTCGGCCTCATCCGTGCGGTCGAGAAGTTCGACTACAAGCTCGGCTACAAGCTCTCCACCTATGCAACGTGGTGGATCCGGCAGGCAGTAACGCGCGCGCTCGCCGACCAGGGTCGAACGATCCGGCTGCCGGTCCACGTCGCGGACCAGGTCCGACGACTCATGCGTGCGCGCCGTCAACTCGCCCAGAAGCTGAACCGCGAGCCGACGCAGGAAGAGCTGGCGAGGGAGAGCGGCTTTCCCGAGAAGCGTGTCCAGGAACTGCTCGACCTTGTTGAGGATCCCGTCAGCCTCGAGACCCCCGTCGGCGATGGCGAGAGCATGTACGCCGACCTGATCGAAGACATTCACTCGGAACGCCCAGACGAGTCGACGTCGAAGAAGCTCCGACGCGTCGAGCTCGCCGAGGCGATGCTCCGGTTGAACCCGCGCATGCGTCGCGTGCTTTCGCTCCGCTTCGGCCTGAATGGCGAAGCGCCGCAGACGTTGGAAGAGGTCGGGGCGGGGCTCGGCATCACCCGCGAACGCGTGCGACAACTCGAGTCACGGGCCCTTCGCGAGCTTCGCGCGGTCGCGCCCGACCTCGAGCTCTACCTCCGCAGTTAGAGGTACTACTACAGGACGTGGACCGTCGCTTCGTCGACTGTCACTCGCACGTCGTCCCATCCGGTGACGACGGCGCAGCGACGATCGAGGACGGGCTCGCCCTCTGCCGCAGTGCTGCCGCGCACGGAACGGCGATCCTCTTCGCGACGCCGCACGTCTGGCCGTACTTCACGCTGAGCGCTGAACGAGAGGCGGAGATTCGAGCTGCCTACGAGCGCATGCGCCCGCAGGCGGGACTCGATCTGCGCCTCGGCTTCGAACTGACGCCGGCGGCGCCGCTGCTCGACGAGGATCCGAACCGTTACATCCTCGAAGGCACCGACTGCGTCTTGATGGAGGTCCCGTTCTCCGGACCACCCGATCTGCTCTACGCGCTCGCCGAACACGTCGAGCAGGCGGGACTCCGTCCGATCATCGCCCACCCCGAGCGCACGGAGGCGGTGCTCGGCGATCCGTCTGTCGCCGAACAGTTGGCGGAGAGAGGCTGGTCGCTGCAGGTCAACGCGACGTCGCTACTCGGCCGTCACGGGCCTGAGCCCGAAGAGCTCGGCTGGTCGCTACTCGAACGAGGCCTCGGCACGGTGGTCGCGTCGGACGGTCACCGGACCACTCGGCCTGCACACATCGACGAGGCCTACATGCTTGCCGAGCAGCGGCTCGGGGAAGGTGCTCTGAAGTTGTTCGACGGGACCGCGCTGGGGCTTACGCAGTCACCGACTGCATCTCGCGCAGCGTCGACAGGCGCCTGAGGGACTCCAGCTCGATCTGCCGGACACGCTCGCGGGTGAGCCCGAGGCGCCGCCCGATCTCTTCCAGCGTCTTCGGCTCCGAGTCGTCGAGCCCGTAGCGGAGCACGAGCACCTGCCGTTCTCGCTCCTGCAGAGAGAGCAACGCAGCGCTGAGCGCCTGCGAGCGCAGCGACACTTCGACCTCTTCCTCCGGCAGCGGATCGTCGCCCGCCACGAAGTCGCCGAAGACCGCGTCCTCTGCTTCGCCGACAGGCTGGTCGAGCGAAGCCGATGCACGGGCGGCGGCTCGCACCTCGTGCGCTTGCTGGATCGGCAGGCTCGCTTCTTCGGCGATCTCCTCGAGCGTTGGTTCGCGACCGAGCTGCGTCCAGAGCGTGCGCTCGGCGCGGTTCATCTTCTGCAAGCGCTCGACGATGTGGACGGGCATGCGGATCGTGCGCGCCTTGTCCGCGAGCGCACGCGCGACCGCCTGGCGGATCCACCAGGTCGCATAGGTCGAGAACTTGTAGCCCCGCCGCCAGTCGAACTTCTCGACGGCGCGGATCAGGCCGAGCGTTCCCTCCTGGATCAGGTCGAGGAACGGGAGGCCCTGGTTTCGGTAGTTCTTCGCGATCGATACGACGAGGCGCAGGTTCGCCTGGATCATGTGGGACTTCGCGCCGAGGTCGCCGCGCTCGATGCGCTTGGCAAGCTCGACCTCTTGCGCTGCTGTAAGCAGAGCGTGCCGGCCGGCTTCCCGGAGGAAGAGTTGCAGCGCGTCGGTCGTCGTCTCGTACGAAACCTGAAGCGGGGGAGGCGCAGGCTCCTTCTCCTTCTTCTCCTCCTTTTCGGGCTCCTCCGTCGTGTCCGTGATCTCGATCCCACGCCGCTCGAGCTCGTTCCAGATCGCGTCGGTCTCGAGAGCATCGAGCTGATGCGCCTCTATGAGGTCGGCAACGTCGGGCTGGCGAATCGAGCCCGTGCTCTCAGCGTTCTCCAGCAGTCCTTGGACGTCCTCGTGCTGGAGGATCGACTCGATCTCGACCGTCATCTCCTAGGCGGTTGATTCCTCTTGACCCGCGATGCCAAACACGCACGCTCTCAGTCGAGGACGTCCGCGTCAACTCGCCACCCCCAATCCCCCTGAAAAGGCCGTTCAGCTACCCCAGAGCGGCCTGACCTCGATCGTTCCCATCTGGGCCACAGGGTGGCCGGCTGCGATTTCGACCGCTTCCTCGAGGCTCCCGCACTCGAGGATGTCGAAGCCGCCGACGACCTCCTTGGTCTCGGCGAACGGGCCGTCCGTGACGATCGTCTTCCCGTCGCGGACGCGGACGGTGCGGGCTCGGCGCGGAGGAGCCAACTGGTCGCCGGTCACCCAGATTCCGCGGGCCTGGAGATCGTCGAGCCACGGAAAGCTCTCGTCGTCAGCAGCGTCGTTCGATGATTCGGGCTCGGTCTGAGCGTCCATCTTTTCCCCGTCCCAGCACACCAGCATCAAGAACTTCATCGTCCGCTCCCTCCGTCGTTTTGGTATCAGCCTTACCTGTAGGACGTAACCGGCCGACCCAGATCGACACTCTTATGCGAATGCACGGAAACCTGCGTTATGTCAAGTCGACGTGGATCGGGCTCCTGACCGTCCTGGCGCTCGCCTCCCCTGCGCAGGCCGAGGTCGTCACCCAGAAGGCCGATCGGGGCGTGCTTGCCGTAGCGGCGGACGGATCGCCCTGGGTGGCGTATACGGTCGGGCGCGGTCTCTACGCGTCGCTCCGTGGCAGCCAGGGCCGCTGGACGGCGATCCGCCTCGGCCGGCTGCCCGCTAACAGCGGGATCACGCTCGCCGGGATCCAGATCGGAGAACGTCCGCATCGGCACGTGAACGTTCTCGTCGAGGACGGGCAGGGCCGCTGGATCGTCCTCGCCCGCGGCAGTCGCCTGACGACGATCGCACGGGCGGCGAGAGGGAGCAGTTTCGGTCCGGCCGGCCTCACTCTCGACGCAGGCGGCCGCCCCGCGATCGCCTATGCCGTTCAGCGAAAAACGGGCCAGACATTCCTCCGCCTGGTGACCTTCCGGGCGGACGGCAGCCGGCAGACGCGTCCGATCACCCTCAAGGGCTTCCCGAAGAGCGACCTGCCCCCCGGCGCCGCGCCCGTTCTTGTCGGCGGACGCCTCCACGTCGTCGAGACCTACACGTCGGCGGCGATCGACTGGGGCCCGACCCGCCACGGCGGTTGGGAAGGGCAGTACCTCTTCGTCAGCCGTCTGGGCTCCCCTCAGGGACGCGTCGGGGCAGTGAGCCTCCCCTCCACTCTCTGGTCGGCCTGGACGCAGGTGTCCCCGCAGGCAGAGCCCGAGGACATCGTCGTGCTCCTGAACTCGAGCGCAACGACACAGGTCACGTCGACGCTGACGCACGGCATCTTCGTGTCGATCGCGCGCGGCGAGGAGGATCAGCCGGAGATCGGCGCCTACGACTGGGTCGGTCTCGGCGAGAACTGGTTCGTGTACGCCGGGCTCATCCTTCGCGGCACGGGCTCCGACGCCTGGCAGCTCGACGGGCGACTCGAGGGATTCACGATCGGCAAGCTCGGCACGAGGCAGCTACTCCTCTCGCGCGAGGGCGGGCTCGAATGGTTCCGGTCGCCGGCCGCGCTGCCGCCGGTCCGGATCGGAATGGGCAAGGTCGACGAGACGGGCCACCTCGACGGGAGCGTCCCCGGCGTGACGAGCGGCACGGTCGAGCTCTACCGGGAGCTCCCCCACGCTCCGCGTCAGCTCGTCGCGACGCTGCCGATCCGCGCCGACGGATCGTTCGAGGCAGACGGCCTCGACCCGACTGCGCTCTACCGCGCGGTCTACGTCGACCCGGGAACGGGCATCCCGTTCGGCTTCCTGCCGGGGGTCCCGGTAGGCATCGCTGCGGACTGATTTTCCGACTACTCTTCTGCCCCGATGAATAACGACCGCCTTTTTGCGACGCTGGCCGCCGTGCTCGGGCTGGTGCTGGTCGCCGTGGGTGTTGTCTACATCGCTCTCAACGAGCACGACATTCCATCGTTCTTCCCCGGTCACGTCTCGCACCCGTCGAGTCATCACCACGTGAAGCACGGCATCGCGGCGATCCTGCTCGGTCTCGCCTGCCTGGCGTTCGCGTGGTTCAGAACCGGCCCACGCGAGCGCGCGACAGCGCGCCCCTAGTGCTGCCCGTCGCCGCCGCCGATCAGCTGATCACATACTTCCAGGCGGTCGTCATAGGTCTCCTACAGGGAGTCACCGAGCTCTTCCCGATCTCGAGCCTCGGCCACGCGGTGATCCTGCCAAAGCTGCTCGGCTGGGATCTAAACCAGGACAAGCCGTACTTTCTCGCCTTCCTCGTCGCGACGCACCTCGCGACCGCAACCGTGCTCTTCATCTTCTTCCTGCCCGAGTGGACCCGAATTCTGCGCGGCCTCGGCCGAAGCCTCCGCGACCGGCAGATTGCCCCTGGTGACGCCGACGCGCGGCTTGCGTGGCTGCTGGTCGTCGGGACGATCCCCGCCGGGCTGATCGGGCTCCTGTTCGAGCACAAGCTGCGCTCGCTGTTCGCCAACCCCACCGCGGCCGCTGCTTTCCTGGCTGTAAACGGACTCATCCTCTTTGCCGCCGAGTACCTGCGGCGTCGCGCCCCCGGAGCCGAGGAGCGAGCACGTGAGCTGGAGCGCGCGCCGGAGAGCTCAACGTCGGCTGGGTCCGAGAAGCGGCTCGCGACGCTCGGCTACCGCGAAGCTGTTGGCGTCGGCACGGCACAGGCCGCAGCGCTCTTTCCCGGTATCAGCCGTGCCGGCGTGACGATCGGCGGCGGCCTCTTCGTCGGCCTGACGCATGAAGATGCGGCGCGTTACGCCTTCCTACTCGCGACGCCGATCATCGGTGCGGCCGCCCTCCTCAAGCTTCCCGATCTCATAGGCCAGAACGGAGACGGCGTTCGCAGCCAGGCGCTCGTCGGTGCGCTCTGCGCAGGCGCCGCCGCCTGGGCCTCGATCAAGTTCCTGATGCGTTACTTCGAGACGAACACCCTGACGCCGTTCGCCGTGTACTGCCTCTGCGCTGGTGTCGGTGCACTGCTCGTGTTCGTGTTCTAGAGTGCCCTTCCACAGCCTTGTCCACAAGTTGCAAGATTGGCTGTGGAAATATTAAAAAAGGAAAACTTCGCAAATTGCGGCCACGTTCTTTTTCGGCCCCTTGACCCGGTTGGCGAAAGCGTTAGATTTCCTCTTGCGCCGGGCACAGAGCGCGAGTAGGTCGAAACCGAGTCCAAAGGCAGTAGCCGGAAGGCGAAAGTCAGTGGAAACGGTGGACGAAAGTGAAACTGGCCCGGCGAATTTTTTTGGTCCCACGCGGAGTGTGTCCGCGAAGCGGGCCAGTGGAACAGCTCTCACGCCAACGTTAGGCTGACGCCGTGCACCTTCGACTCCCGGCTATCGATCCCGGCATCAAGGCGTTCCTCTGGGCGCTCTTCCTCTCGCTCTACGTGTGGGCCTTCATGCTCGCGGTCGGGGTCGACAAGGGAACAGCGACGATCGTCGGACTGGTCTCCTTCGGAGCCTTCTTTGTCTGCGTGCGCGTCTACGGCGAGAACCAGGAGGCCTAGACGGGCAGCACCGCCGACCGGACGCTGCGCCTCGTGGCGAGTGCGCCGACGAGCAGCCGCGCGAGCTCCCCGCCGAGCGCCTCTTCGAGGCGAAGGAGTGCTGGAGGCCGGGAGAGATCGGCGTCGGTAGGAGGCGCACAGTGCGCGAGCAAGAGCTCCGCGCCCCTCTCGCCCGGCGGTAACGACCGATCCTTCATTGCCCTCTACGTATCGACTCGGGAACCCCCGAGCCCATCCCTGAGGAAGGTCTAAAGCCGCTCCCCGGTCGTGCCGAGGAGCGGCTTCAGCGGAGCTAGCGGACCGTCTCGCGGTCTGTCGTTCGATCTATCGTGGTCGCTGTCGTGGCTTCCCGTTCGGCCGTCAGCGGTTCGTCCGCGGCCTGGCCGTTGTCCTCCACGACGTCGCGGTCGCGGTCGACGATAACGTCGCGGCCACGCACGCGGGGACCCGCCGTGTCGAACGAGAACCCGAATACGAGCCCGGTTCCGAACGCGAGCACTGGTATGTAGTAGAGGAAGTCGGTCACGAGCCCGCTCAGGTGGATGCCCCTCGTCCACGCCAGCACGTGATCGTGGAACCACCCGCTACCAGGCTCGCCCGCCAGGATGACCCACAACGAAACGATCGCAACGGGGACGAACGCCGTAAAGAGCACCGCAATCGAGAGTCGCGGTACCCCCCACTTCGTCCAACCGCCGATCAGCTGGGAGAGAGCCATGACGAATCCCGCGCCGGCGACGAGGCCGACCCGGGCCCAATACCCTCCAACGTGGTCGTTGCTGATCTGCGTAGCCAGCCAGATCAGCAGACCGGCGACGGCCGAGAAAACCAGTGTGGTCGTCGCCCTCGTGAGTCCGTACATTCGATCACCTCGCTAGTCGGTGCCGGGGTCGTACCCGGCTCCGCCAAGAAAGAACCTCCTGCTCAGAGGCCCAGCCGGCGGGTGTCGAACGAGGCGGAATAGAGCTCGGCGCGGAAGTCCTCGAACGTGCGGGCAAGGTCGTCGCTGAAGACGTGCTCCACGACCCCGACCTTCGGGTCGTTGTGGAAAGGCAGGTCGACGTGCTCGTGCGAGACGAGGTTCACCGACGTCCGATGGCACGTCGGGCAGCGGACGGCGAGGCCGAGCGAGCCGTCGCCCGGCGCCAGCAGGAAGAACGAGGAGGGGAAGACCGGCCGCGGCCTTTCCTCCGGGTAGCAGAAGAAGCTCCACGGCCACTCGCCCGCCTGGATGCGCCGTGCCGCCGCGTCGGAAAGCTCGGCGGCGACCCCGTCGAGCTGGGCCGTCATCAGGTTGTAGAAAACGCCACCCTGGAGACCGAGCGGCGCCCAGTCGAGGTCGTCGTGACTGACGAGGCCGTCGTGTTCGCCGCCGCAGCCACAGGCGAAGAGCACGTGGTAGACGGCGGGATGCGCGGCGCCCGGAAGGCGCTCGAGCTGGCGGAAGGACGACAAGGTGACGCGCGCCTCTCCCCGTGCGGGGCACGGGAACGTGAACCGTCCCGTCAGCGCGTCATACATGGTGCCCTTTCTAATCGGCAGCCCGGATGGCGAACCTGACCCCAGATTAGTACTCGATCAGGGCTTTCAAATCGTACTTCGACAGCCGGTCGCGACCGTGGAGGAAGCCGAGCTCGATGATGAAGCAACATCCGACGACGATCCCGTCGAGCTTCTCGATCAATTGCTCGGCGATCGCCTCGACCGTTCCACCAGTTGCCAGGACGTCGTCGTGAATGAGGACCCGCGCGCCCTTCGGGATCATCTCCGGGTGCAGCTCGAGTGCGTTCTGCCCGTACTCGAGCGCGTACGTCGCGCTGATCGTTTCAGGCGGCAATTTGCCCGGCCGCCGCGCGGGAACGAAGCCGCAGCCGATCTCCTTCGCAATCGCAGCACCCAGGATGAACCCGCGTGCCTCGGCGCCGAGCACGAGGTCGGGCTTCTTCTCGGCCCCCCACTCGGAGAGCTGTTGGACGGTGTAGGCGAGCGCCGCAGGGTCCGCGAGGAGTGGCGTGATGTCCTTGAAGCCGACCCCCGGCTGCGGCCAGTCGGGGATCTCACGGACCTTCTCGGCGAGATTCACCCGATCATGTTGACGCAAGCCGTCGAAGCGCGCGCCAGAAGAGGAGCTGACTGAGGCCCTGCCCGAGCTCGCCCAGCGCCTCGAGGTCCTGCATGCCGGCCCGGCGACGCTCGGGATTGCGTGCGCGCAGCGACGGGCCGACGACCTGTTCGATGAGCCCTGCCTCCCGGTCCGCAGCTGTCCGGAAGCCGCGGAGATGGCGCGGCGCGATCCCGAACTGAGCGAGCCGGCCGCAGGCGAGGGCGATGTCGGCATCGAGTTCCGCGTAACGCTTCTCGCCACCCTCGGTGCGAGGTGCGAGCAGGCCGAACTCCTCGAGCTCACGGGCAAGCCGCGTGTCGATGCCCGCGCGCTCGCAGAGGCCGGTCAGGTCGAGCTCCGGCTCTTCCTCGCCCAGGCCTGCACGCCTGCGCTTGCGGTCACGCGCGGCAGGCGAGGCAAGCTCCTGGCGGATGACCCGCAGTGGCAGAAACTCGTCTCTTTGGAGCCGCAGGATCGTCTCGAGCCGCTCCAGGTCGTCCTCGCTGAAGAGCCGGTAGCCGCCCTCTGTCCTACGCGGAGCGAGCAGCCCCTGGTCCTCGAGGTAGCGGATCTTCGAGATGGAGATGTCCGGAAAGCCGTCCTTGAGCAGCGAGCACACGGTCCCGATCGTCAGCATGCGGGTCTTCGAAGCCGTGGCCATCAGCGGTTCAGGAATGTGAGTCGGTACTTGCCGATCTGCAGCTCGTCGCCGTCTTCGAGCTGAGCGGACTCCACACGCTTGCGGTTCACAAAGGTGCCGTTGAGGCTGCCCTGATCCTCGACGAGAAACGCGCCGTCCCGCTCGGAGACAACGGCGTGCTTGCGAGAAACGGTGACGTCGTCGAGGAAGATCCCGCAATCCGGCGAGCGGCCGATCGTCGTCTCACCCTCGGGGTGGAACGTCTCCCCCGCCCTGCCGCCACCGGAGCGGACGACGAGTGCAGGCCCGGTGATGCCGAGATCCTCGAGCGCATCGGCCGGCGCATCCTCGCCCTCCTCCGCCGTGAAGGTCTCCGTCGCCTCCGTTCCGCCGTCTTCCTTCACCAGCAGAGCGCCGCAGCGGGCGCAGTAGTTCGCGGCTTCCGGGTTCAGGAAGCCACACTCCTGGCAGTAGATGTTGGACACCTAGACGGGAGGTGCGGCCTTGGAGGTGAGGATCGCGGTGAGATGCTCGACGTCGACGTCGTCGAGGACGCTCTTCCCCTCCGTCTTCTGCAGCCGCGCAACGAGCTCCGCGCGGAGGATGTCGATCTTCCCGTGCAGCAGGCGCCGCTGATAGGAGACCTCGTGCTCCTCCTTCGTCAGGTCGGCGATGAGCTTCTTCAGATCGGGGTCGGACAGCGTTGCAAGATCGGGGAGGGGTTCCACGGGCCGCCTTTCGTGGTCGATGGCCGACCCAGTAAAGCAGCCCGCCCGCTAAGGGTCAACCTCAACTTGAGACTTCTCCACCCTGCTCAGGCGGTGGCCGCAGCCCCCTCGGTCTGCATGATCTCCTCGACCATGCCCCGGAACTCCGCCTCGAGCGCCTTCGAGTCCTCCTCGGTCCGACCCTCGGCGTAGATGTGCATGATCGGCTGATCCGGGTCGGGGAGGATTTCCGCCCAGCCGCGCTCCTCGAACACCTTGATGCCGTCCATGAGGTCGAGCTTCCGGTCGCGCAAACGCTCCGTCATGACGCGCATTACGACGCCCTTCAGCGCCCACGGGCACGGCAGCTGGCGGTGCACGAGGGTCGACGCGGGCAAGCCGGCGACGAGCCCCGAGAGCGGCCCGGGCTCCGGTGCGAGGAGCTCGAGCAGCTTGCAAAGGCTCGCGATCGCATCGTAGGCCGGCAGGAACTCCGGGAAGACGTAACCGCCGCCGACGGCGCCCGCGAAGATCACGCCCTCCTCGGCGGCCGCCTTCGTCAGGTCGCCCAGGGATGCTGGAGTGCGTACCACTTCGAGGCCGCTCCCCTCGAGCAGGGCGTCGACGTGGCTCGTCACCGTGATCGGGAACGCGAGCTTTCCGCGCCGGCCGTTGCTTCCGATCAGGCGCAGGAAGAGCAGAAGGGACTGCTCGACTGGAATCTCTCGGCCGCCCTCGTCGACGATGTACAGCCGCTCGGCGGCCGCGTCGAAGACGACGCCGAGATCGGCTCCGACCGCGGGAACGAGCTGCTTCACCTGACCGATCGCTTCACGAAGCAGTGTCGGTCCGGAGTCGGTGCGGTCGGTGGTGAAGCCATGCGCGGACACGGCTTCAACACCGAGTGGCCCGAACAGGAGCGGCAGGACGAACGACGCAGCAGAGAAGCCGTAGTCGACGACGAGCCGGAAGCCCCGCGTGCGAATCGCCTCGACGTCGAGGCTGTCGAGCAGGTCCTGCGCGTAGGACTCGCGCACTCGTGCCGGATAGCTGATCGAGCCGATGTCCCCGAACCCGACGCGGCGGAGCTCTCCACGCGTGAAGTTCTTCTCGATCTCCTTCTGGAGCGCCGCTGAGACCTGGATGCCCGGCTGTTCGAAGAACTTGATCTGTACGACTTCAGGATCGGCCTGGCTCGTGCCGACGTGGAAGCCGGCCTCGTAGCCCTCGGTCTTCAGAAGGTGGCGCGCCACTGCCGCCGGGAGCACCCGCAGGTCGGCTACGTCGAGGCCGGCCGACGTCAAGCCGGTGATCATCGCTCGCTTGATCATCCGGCACGCGGGTGCGGACTCGCGGCTCGCGGCAACGCGTGCCCCGCGTTTCAGCGCCGTGCCGAGCGCAGCCGCGATTCTGACCGCCGCCTCCGGAGTCAGGTCGACATTGACGAGGCCGGCGACACCGTCCGTCCCGAAGAGCCGCGTCGAGGCGCGCGACTCCCAGATCACGCTCTCGGTGATGTGCGAGCCGGACTCGACGTCCTTGTACGGGTAGATCCTGACGCCGGGCATGATCACGCTCTCGGCGCCGATCGTCACCTCGTCGCCGATCGCGACGCCTTCGTGGATCCGGACGTGCCCACGGATGTCGCACGAGCGGCCGAGGATCGCTCCTTCGATCAGCGAGCTGCGTCCGATGTGCGTCGATGCGTCGATCACGGAACGCGTCGTGCGCGTTCGCTCGCGCAGCGTCACGCTGTTCGAGAGCACCGAGTGCGACCCGACGCTCGCTCCCGCCGCGATGCGGCAGTAGTTCCCGATGTACGCCGGGCCTTCGATCTGCTCGAGGTCGCCGATCTCCACGCCCTCGCCGAGCCAGACGTTCCCGCGGATCCGGATGCCGGGAATGTTGAGTCGAACCTTCTCGTCGAGCGCATCGAAGTTCGCCGTCCTGAACTGGTCCAGGTTGCCGATGTCCTGCCAGTAGCCGTCCATGACGTAGCCGTACATCGGCCGGCCCATCTCGAGCAGGTACGGGAAGAGCTCCTTCGAGAAGTCGTACGGACGATCCGTCGGCACGTGCTTCAGGACTTCGGGCTCGAGCACGTAGATACCCGTGTTGATCGTGTCCGAGAACACCTGGCCCCACGAGGGTTTCTCGAGGAACCGTTCGATCCGTCCGTCCTCGTCTGTGACGACGATCCCGAACTCGAGCGGATTGTCGACGGACTTGAGCCCGATCGTGACGGCCGCTCCCTTCTCCTTGTGGAAGGCAACGAGCTTCGAGAGGTCGACGTCGCAGAGCGCATCGCCGGAGATGACGAGGAATGTCTCGTCGAGCTGCCTCGCGGCAAGCCTGACGGAACCCGCGGTGCCGAGCGGCGACTCTTCGACCGAGTAGCCGATCTGCATTCCGAGCGACTCTCCCTGGCCGAAGTAGCTTCGGATCGCCTGCGGGAGGAACGCGACCGTGACGATCACGTCGCTCATGCCGTGTTCTCGCAGCAGCTCGAGGATGTGCTCCATGCACGGCTTGCCGACGACGGGGACCATCGGCTTCGGCTGGTTCGACGTCAGAGGGCGTAGGCGCGTGCCCTCGCCACCTGCCATGACGACGGCCTTCATCGCCTGGACTCCTTCCAGGCTCCGACTCCGTACGCAACGGCGGCGATCACGGCGAGGATGAGGCCCGTCCAGAAGATCCAGTACGGCCACTCCGTCGAACGGTGCGTCACGATCAGGCAGCCGATCCCAGTGTAGAGCAGCCAGGTCGCCGCCTTGCCCAGAAAGCTCACCCTGATCTCGTACCCCTCCGGCGCGATCGTCTTGTAACCGGCAAGCAGGAGCAGGTCGCGGCCGACGATCACGACGAGCCCTAACCAGGGCATGTGGTCCTGGATGAAGAGCATGATCACGGCCGCGTCGATCATCAGGCGGTCCGCGAGCGGATCGAAGATGCGCCCGAAGTCGGACTCGACGTGCCAGCGGCGAGCGAGGAAACCGTCGATCTGGTCGGTGATGCCGGCCACGGCGAAGACGATGCCCGCCGGCCAGCTGTGGCCGCCTTCCGCGGTGGCCATCAGCACGACGAACACCGGGATGAGCGCGAGGCGCGCGATCGTGAGCGCATTGGGAAGCTGCTGGAGGGTGGCGGGAACGGCACGAGCGGCCATCAGTGTGGAAAGGATACGCCCGTGACCGAGACCCTCAGCCTGCCTGGATTCGTTGATGCCCACAGCCACGGGTTCCAGCGCGCCCTGCGCGGCAAGAGGCAAGGCGCCGGGGATTTCTGGGCCTGGCGGGAGCTCATGCTTGCCGAGGCCGAACGCCAGACGCCGGACCTCGTGCGCCGGGAGTACGTCGAGGTCTACCGCGAGCTGCGGGCGGCGGGGTACACCGCGGTCGGCGAGTTCCACTATCTCGGCTTCGACGAAGCGCTGGCGGCCGTCGACGCTGCCGAAGAGGCGAACGTTCGAATCGTCGTCCTGCTCGCCGCCTATGCGCGCGGTGGCTTGCCTCGCTTCCGCCAGGAGTCGGTGGCGCAGTACCTCCGGCAGATCGAAGATCTACGCGAGCGCGGCGTGGCAGTCGGCGTCGCCCCCCACTCCGTGCGCGCCTGTCCGCCGGAGTGGCTCGAGGAGATCGGCCGCTACGCCGCGGCCGAGTCGTTGCCGTTGCACGTACACGCGGACGAGCAGCCGCGTGAGATCGAGGAGTGCCTCGCCGAGCACGGCATCCGCCCGATCGAGCTGCTCGACAGGACAGGTTGTCTCAGCGCGCGCACGACCGTCGTTCATGCAACGCACGCCGACGGCGCCGAGCTCGATCTGCTCGCGCGCGCGGGTGCGCGCATCTGCGCCTGCCCGACGACGGAGGCGGATCTCGGTGACGGCTTCCTACCCGTCGAGCGCGTCTGCACGCGCAGCATCGGTATCTGCATCGGCTCCGACTCGAACGTCCGAATCGATCCACTGGAGGAGCTGCGCGAGCTCGAGGGAATCGCGAGACGTCAAGCGGGCCGGCGAAACGTCATCTCCACGGGGACGCTTCTCTGCTTCGGCGCTGACGAAGGTGCAGGCTCACTGGGCCTCGAGGAGTGGGACGACGTCCTGGTGGATCTTGCCCATCCTTCGCTTCGCGGCGTCGAGGACGTCTTCGAGGGGCTCGTCTCCGGCTGCGCGGGGGACGTGTTCCTAGAAGCGTGACGTCCAGTACGCCGTGCGTCTGATGTACGCCCGGTCGGCTGCGCGCCCGTGAAGTCCGTAGGCGCCGTCGTAGGTCTCGTACCTCCCGCCGTGGCCCGCGGGCTCGATCTGCGTTCCCTCGCCCCACTCGTTGTACGACGTGATCGTGACGAGGTCCGCGCCGGCTCGTAGCGCTGCGCTCCACATCGAGTCGTAGGTCGCGCCGTTCAGCCGGTCCTTGACGTGCGTGTCGCCCGTCGCGGCCGCCGCGTCGTAGCCGGGACCGACCGAAGGCGCGCAGAGGATTCCGTACGCGCGAGCCTGCGTGCAGAGGCGATCGAATTTCGCTGCGTCGTAGACGACGATGTCGTAGGGATAGAACCCGGCGAAGCCTGCGCGCGCCGCAAAGCCGACGAGGCTCGTCTGCCCGAAAAGGCGCAGGCCCATCGGCTGGCGAGTGATCTGCGTCCACTCGTCCGCCCTGAAGTCGTTCGAGCGGTAGATGTAGACGTCACGAATGCCGAGGCTTCGAATGTAGACGAGGTCGGCGGCGATCGAGTCGATGCTTCGGCCTTCGTATGGCTCGAGCTGAACCGCGACGCGAAGGTTTCGTCGTTTCGCCGCGCGCATCACGGCAGCCAACCGTTTGTCCTCCGGAGAGCCCCGTCCCCACCAGGAGCTCACGACCTCGTCGACGCCGGCTGCTGCGATGTCCTTCATCTGGGCGCGGAGGACACGCGGGTCGCCGCTCGAGTACGGCCCCCTTGCCGGGAAAAACGCTGAGGCGATGTCGAAGGGTGGCGTATGACCGCCCTGGGTCCAGTGTGAGTAGTGCCCGTCGTGGCGCATGTTGGAGTACCAGGGGTAGAAGAAGATCGCCGTTTTCGGCGCACCCGCGTGCGCCCAGGGCGCGGGCAGGGCGAGCAGCAGCACGATGGCCAGGAGGGGGCTGCGCCGCATCCCGCATAGCCTCTCATCCCGGGCGGACTACGGGAATCCCCAGGACGAGGCATAAGGCTCCAAAGCGCGAACGCCGATTCGGTCGTATGGCTTTTCTTGCCTGGATCGACCGTACTTGGGTACACAGCAGCCGTGAAGAGGGGCAGACGATGGCTGAATATGCCATCGTGCTCGGGGTGATCGTTCCGGCCATCATCCTCGCCTACGCCCTCTTCGCGGACGGGATCGCCGGCTCGATCGACCGAGTCGTCGGGCTCTTCTAGACCTCTGCTGTAGACCGAGAGCCAGGTCGGGCTGAGAAAGACGGGACCGCTCCGGTCGCATCCCTCCCTGCGCGAGAGTTGTAGGGTTTTGACTCAATCGACAGGGAGGCTCAGATGGCCGTCGCACGCGTTGTCACCTTCGACGGGGTCACCAAGGACCGCATGGACCAAATGAACCGCGAGATGAGCGATGGCGCCCCGCCGGAGGGATTCCCCCCGGCAGAGATCATCGTCCTTCACGACGCAGAGGCGGAGAAGTCGCTCGTGGTGGTCATCTTCGAGACTGAGGACGACTACAACCGCGGCGACGAGATGCTGAACGCGATGCCCGCGGGCGACACCCCAGGGAAGCGCACGTCGGTGACCCGGCACGACGTCGCTCACCGCATGAAGTCGTAACGGCGCGCCACAATCGGCCCGACGTTTTTTGGAACGCGGCCGACACAGACGCCGTCGTTCGTCACCTTCATGCGAGGGAAGCAAGGGGGGCGGGGTTAGGACCCGCCCCCTCGCTAAAGCGGAGAGCCGGAAAGCTGGGGAGCTTCCCGGGAACCCTTGGGCTGCGGCACCCCAAGATTCCTGAAGGCTCTCTGCTCCTTTCGCTTTCGACACGAGAGACCTACCCCTTTAGGGTCAATTAGCGATTACAACGGTGGGCCTTGCAAGAAGTGGCTTCGGCTGAGGAATCTCGTCCCCGATCGAGGGAGCGAGGGAGCGCCATGAGGCGGACCCCGCAATGAAGCAGGCCCTGGTCAGTCGGGCGCCCGAGACTTGAACTCGGGACCTCTAGGGCCCCAGAGCGTTTCAAGCGTTCGGCCGCGGGAGATGGGCGAACTATCACCCGCTGAAGACCGCCCTCTCCCTGTCCGAGCTACTCGTGAACACCGACCCCGGCGCTCTACGAACGCGCAGCGTTGCGCCGGCTGCAGCGGTTCGTCGACGAGCGGTATCCGCCGGTCACCGATGTCGCGCTCGCTGGAGACCTCAGGCTGATGTTCCGTCGGTGATGCGTTCTTCCTCCAGAGCTCGAACAGCTCCAAGTCCGCATCCCCCGCAGCGCGGAGGGAGACACGGGCTGCGAAGTCGAGGCTGTCCTCGGGAGCGTTCGACATGTCCGTCAGGGCCATTTAGTTACGCGCACCGCCCGGTCATAACGTCCGACAGGGCCGGGTAATCGTTGAGGCTCAAGCGCTCGGCACCGAGAGGTTCGTCCTCCGCGCACTGAAGGTTGGCCCCGACGCTTGGTGCCGAGGCCAACCTTCGTGTCTTTTTACGGGTTCCTTGGGTTACTCCCGCCGTGACAAGCCACGCCAGGGATTCCAGGTGCTCCGCCATTCCTGACGTCCTGTCCGGGGGACTGCACGTGGAAATCGATCGGCCCCTGACCCGGGATCATGTCATTCAGGCCGGAGAAGGAGCAGATCGAGTTCGAGTGCGCCGGGGCACCGGTGGCATGGGCGTCAACCTGTTCTTGCGTCCGCGGCCCGGTCCCGGGCGGGCCCTTAACCTCACCGGCGAAAGCGGCACTAACGCTTACACCGGCAACGATGACTGCGCACACCGCAGTCGCAAACAAGGACTTCGTGCGCATGTTCTCTCCCCTTTCTTGAGCAACGGCTTGCTGCTCGACAGAGAAGCTAGTAAGTCGAAGGCACGGCGTCAACCGCTGCGACGTAGGCCGGAAGGACGAGTTAACGCACATCGAGGCGTCGAAGGAGGCCGGCGCACCAGCAAGATGAGCCCGGCTCGGGCTCGGCCTGAGGCAAACGCGCCCAGAGCTCCTGCGTCTACGGCCAACGCGGCTTCTCGATCGCCCTGGGGAGAGCTGGGGCGATCGAGCCCCTGGGCGCGCGCTCCCCTTTTCGGGCTGAAGGCATGGTCTCCTCGTCGCTAGAGGCGGCGGCCTGACGGGATCACGCCGACTCATGCAGGTCTAGGAATAAGGCTGGTCGACGTTGGACGTTCGGCCGTTGGTTCCTGTGGGCGTCGTGGAGATGCTCTGATTGCCGTCGGTGGTGTTACGGCGCTACCGGCGGCACCAACGCACCTGACCATTGGGCGGGGGCGCGCCTACCAGCTTGCGAAGAGAAAGAACGGGAGCCGCACGGTTAGTCACCGCGCGGCTCCGGTGCGCAAGAGGTTAGCGCTCGATGATGTTGTGGACCTTCAGCATCTCAGGCTCGCCCGCGAGTTCGACCCCAACGTCGGTCAGTACCGGCCTCAGTGTCTCGCCGAATGCGTCGAACTGCTCGCGAGAATCCCAGACCTCGTTGACTCGGAACCTGTCGCCCGAACTGAACGCGATGTGGTAGGAAAGCCCGTCCGGCGGCCACTGGGCACCGGCCTTCAGGCGCTTGATGGTTTCGTCGTACTTCTCTGTAGTCATACTGGGCGCCGCGGTGAAGCGGGCGAGGATCCTCGTGGCAGAGCCAGGCACGGTGGTGGCCATTCACGGCCTCCTTGAAATGGAGTGCTCCCGACCGAGCCGTTCTACGCGCGAACGAGGAATCTGAGTCAGAAGACCGCCGCCGACAGTAACAGCTAGCCAACGGCCGTTCGCGATCTTTTAGTTAAGGGCGCTTTCCGCACCCCGCTCAAATTCCGTCTGTCTTCATCCGCGTCATTCCTGATGGCGCGACTTCGCGCTCATCTTCCTCATGCGACTCGTATTCCTCTTCGCCCGAATCGCGTTCGACCTGACGCGGCTCACTCACCACATCCGGATTGTGCCTATGCCGGCGTGATTGCAGCCACTTGAACATCACTCACCTCCCTCACTCTCAATTCGACGAAGCCTTCCTGTTAGCGGGTCTTCATGGCGGTTTCGCATGCGATCCCGTCCTTGTCGCAAATCCAGACCCCTGTTGTACCTCACCTCGCATCGTAGTTCGTCCGACTAGTGGCTCATCAGGACGGCGCTCGAGCTGCGCGAGGCGATCTTTGTCACCCTCAACTACGACACGCTTATCGACCGTCCGCTGTTCGCGTACAGGCCTGAAAAGTCCTATCACCCTTCGGGCAATTCCTGAAGCCGAAGGCGCCCGCCCATTGGCCGGCTGCGTTGGTGCCGTCGGTGGCGCCGTAACACCACCGACGGCAATCAGAGCATCTCCACGACGCCCACAGGAACCACTGGCCGAACGTCCAGTGTCGACAAGCCGTATGGAGCCGGCCCCTTTTCGTTCTCTCCCTCGGTTTCCGTGGGTTGGTGCCAGGTGAGCGCGACCGCCTGGGCCACAGAGTCCGTGGACCCACTTCACGGCACCGGTTTGTGCTCCAGCTGGTGCAGTCACACCGCCCGCGAGGGTCAGAACTGCTCGGGGCGTTTCGCCATCAACCGGCGAAGTCGGCGCACCGGATCACAGCTCGACCGCGCTCCCGATGTTCCATCTCCATCTGCGCCAACGTCCTCTCCATCGCCGTCGGTTTGATGCTGCCGTTCTTGTTCTCGTATGGCTTGTCGAGAAATCGCACCAGGACCAGCCCGGAGACGACGATGATTGCGACCGCGGCGATCATTGCTGCCTGCGTAACCGCGGGCTCCTCACGATCCGCGAACAGGGCGACCGAACCGATCACCACCAGCGCGCCGATGATCAGAATCAACCAAATAACCGGGGGCACTAACCCTTCTGCTTTGCCGATCCGGCCTTGCCGCCCCTGTCGCCGGTCGTCGTTCAAGGCGAACCAGTGTTCAAAGGCGGCGGTCTGTTTGGCGCCGTTGACCGCGATCCGTTCGGCGGCCTCCTCCATGGCCGAGACCCTCGCGTCCACGACAGAACTCCCTCTGCCTCCCCGCATCGCGGGCCACTCGTCCGAGATGACCTCGTGCGCGTAACAAATCATCTGCCCCTGCAGCTCCGCGCGGTCCGCGGGGCCGAAGGGCGTCACGGTATGGAACATCCCGAGCGTTGAGGTCGCCTCCTCCTCGGCGTCGGCCTTGGCGCCGCCGTAGCTCTCGAATGCGATGAAGAAGACGAATGCAACGATCACCATGTAGGCGGTGCCCGCCACCGTGTAGACGGCACCTGCCGGAATCGGATCTTTGAAGAACGTTCCCGCCGGCGCGCGCCGACGCACGATGAGCATGCCGGCCCCGCTCAGTGCGGCAGCACCCAAGATGATCAACGCGGCAAGCCAGAGTTCTATAACGGCCCTACGATAAGCGCCCAGTGAGTTCGGTTCCAGCGCGCAACCGAACTTCGGACCCGGTCGACCCTGGCTTGCCTCATGAGTGCAAGAAAGTGTTCACTCCGAAAGCGTAAATGGCCCCCGCGATGCGACAAACATCCGGGGCAAGGTCGACGGTTGCGAGCTTCACATCCCCCTCCCGGTCCCCGAGTGTCGATCTGTACGAGAGCACCCGCTGCCCGTAGCGAAGGGCGATCGTGTCGCCGTCGACGACATGGTCAACGCGGTGGCTTGGCGCGAGACCCGTACTTCTAGGAACCGGCTACCCGGGTCTTGAGAATGTGACGAGGGTGACTGTGTAGGACGCACTCCTAGCCGGGTCTTGCAGGCTGGGGCCTACGCCGCGCAGCAGCCCTCCGTTCTCAGTCGCATCGATCTTGACCCCACTGATCGCCGTACCACCAGGAGAGGGTGCCGAGCGCTTCTCGATCTCAATCTGAACACTGGGACCACCTCTACCCAGGAACCTCAACCAGGGGATACCGGGATCCTTGCGCACCGAGAAATCGATCGGGATCGAAGTACCGATGCCCACGCCCGAGCTGGTCGTTATCACGCCCATGCCGGCGCCAGCCCCGTCGCCCGGCCCCAGTCCCCGGGTCGAGAAGCCGGGTGCCGGCCCAGCCGTGAAGAAGCTGCTCCTGCCAGTCGTCGCTGTAGCCCCACCGCCGGCGATAGTCGCCGTTCCGAAGTTCAGCAACGGAAGGTCACGACGGAACATTGACGATAAGCCAAATGCGCTGCCGACCAACACATCGCCCACGTCGTCGTGCATGGAAACAGTTGCTGCCACGTCGATCCCGAACTCGTCGGTGTCAGCGTGAACGCTCGCAAAGTCAATCGCTTCCTGGAGCGTCATGGCTACCTCCCCTTCGTGTTGTCGGCTGCCAGGCTCGCCCACGCAGCGTAACGCCCATCACGGTGAGTACCAAACGGGCGAATCGCGGGGATCACGCCGCCCATCACGTGAACGAAGCCTCGACACGAGACGAGGCGTCGTCGGCTTCGACCTAACGCTCGGCGTCATACCGGGCCACGGCTAGAACTGCACTACGACGCAGCCGGCACGGCACTCGACCTCGGGGATCCTCGCCGCCCGAGCGGGAGCCTCGTGCGCGAGGCTTCCCGCTCGAGCGTTGTCCGCGTCTACCGAGGCGTGAAGAAGCCGGTGACGGTGCCTTCGATCGTTGCCGTCCCCTGAGGTCCGGAGAAGAGGGTCTGAAGCGGAATCGTGCAGGTCGTTGTTGGCGTTATCGGCGCGGCCTTCGACGATGTGTCTGTTTCGGCCATTGGGCTACCGCCGGTCGGAGTGAATGTGAAAGTTGTGTTGAACGCCGTCGGGATGAACACCGACGTGCTGCCGACGACGTGCGCCGGCGTGAACTCTCCGTTGCCGTTCACGACGACCATCAGCGGATGGCCGTTGCAGATGGCGCTGATCTGGGTCGAGTTCTTCGCGTTGGCCGGGTCCGCCGCCGCCACCGGAACCGTGACGGCCGCAGCCAACGCCAAGCCAGCAGCTGCCGTGAGTAGGCGTCGTTTCATTGTCTCCCCTCTCCGCAGGTGATTGGTTGGTGCCGCTGAACCGGACTAGAACCTCTTTACCCCGACGCCCGATGTTCAATCCGCACTGTGAGTAGTGCGCATCGAAGGGTTTTATGACCGGCGGCTAGCTTCGCCCCAACCAAGGACGTGTCAAGAACACCAGCAATACTGTGCTCCGCCGCACAAGTGGGCCGGGCGGAAAGTGAGTATGCGTGTTTTGACTTGGCGACGAGGAGGAACGAACTGACGCGGTTCACATGGAACCTGCACCTTCCATCGACTTCGTCGTCTCGGCCGCAAGCCCACCAGCCGAAATCGTGATCGTTCCTGAGCCTGAGGCGGAGTTCCTCGCCGGAGCGCTGAGCGGCTTGGCACCTGATCCCGATCTGCCGAACGCGCGAAGCATCGCCATCAGGATCGAGAGCGCCCTCGAGAGCGGGACGGAGCCGCTCGAACTACCACCGCATCAGGAGCGTGAGCTGCTGTTCGCACTCGACCGGATCGCGGCTCAGATGCCTCGCGTACTCTCCGCCGACCTTCTGCAGCTGCGTAGCGCGCTCGTCCAAGCTGCCGACCTCGAGCAGTGACCGTTTGGGCACGGAACTCCCGCGTCGACGGTCTTGGGCGCCGCGTACCTCCGGAAACGATGGTGCTAGTTCGTCGAGAGCTTTGATTCGTCGAGCTCGATCGGTGCGACGAACAGAATGACCGCCGACTGAGGTTCGTCCCTGAGCGCATCCTCGAGCGCCAGCCAAGCGTCTTCCTTACGGATGAACACGTCGATCGCCAGACGGTCGCCGATCTCGGAAAGGGCGTAAGCGCGCATAGGGCGACCGTAGTACCCGCCGACTCTCCTGGCGATTGTCCGAATCGGCTGTTTGCCCCAGCGGTTCGTCTAAAGAATCAGCGGTCGGGTACCTCTCGCTACGACTCGCCGCTCGGCGGACCGACCGGCGGGGGCTAACCGCCGGGGACATCGGCCGATTCGTGAACGCGTGGCCATCGTCGGAGCTCGTGCCGCGGCGTGAAACCGTTACCGGGCAAGCCTGGCGGGTCAAGTCGTTGCCGACGTCTTGGTCGGACGCTCAATGAATGTCGAACTTACTTGCCTGAACGATCCGGAGTGATCGGCCCGAGATCCATCCCGCCCGAGCCGTGCCCCGGCACAAACAGCACGAAGCTGAGGACGGCAAGCACAAGCCCGGCGACCAAGAGCGCCCAGAACGGATGCGTCTTGATGAAGCTCATGGCTTCCCATTTCAGCACACCTTGTTTGACGGGGCAATCCGGCCAACTTCGGCCTGGCAGGTGAGTCGCGCGTCCCGATTCGACAGTCATCGAGCTATCCCTTGAACCTGAAATTGAGTCGTGGAAAAAATGACCGCCGGGGTCACGTGCCTCGGCCGCGTCCCACGTGCTCGACCCACCCCGCGGGGGTTTGCTCGCCGCCGAGGTGGAAAAGGAATCGGCGAGGCAGGGGTCTCCGATCATCGATCCATTCCGTAGGGGGCGGCCGGGTCGATGAGGAGTTCTGCCGGGCGCGAGGCGAGTCCAGCGTCTACGGCAGCGCTGGACTCCCTCGCCGCATCCGCTTGTGTACATGTCGGAGCGTGAAGACCGACATCCTCCACGACTCCTGACGGCGGTTCATCGACGCGCTCGGGCATTGAGCCGTAGCAACAACCATTCCGCGCCTCAACGAGAAAACGCCCTCTTCCAGGGCGTTTTCCGTATCGGGGCGCCGAGATTTGAACTCGGGACCTCTAGTCCCCCAGACTAGCGCGCTAACCAGGCTGCGCCACGCCCCGTGACAGGGATCGTATCGCCTACGCGCTGTAACGCCGGTAGAGCTTGTCGATCAGGTCCGGCATGCGTTCGAGCCGATCGGTGATCACCCGCAGGCGGTATTCGCGGAAGTGCTCTGCTTCGACGCCGAGTGCGCGTGCGAGCGTCTTGATCACGTCGTCCGAAGGAACCGGACGGTTTCCGTGCACGAGGTGATTCAGATAGCCCGCTGAGAGTCTCGTCTTCTCCGCGAGCGAGCGGTAGGTAAGGCCGGCCTCGGCCATGAGGCGCTCGATCGTCGGGCCGAACGCGTCATCGCTGAAGCGTCGCTTACGTGCCATCAGCCGAGCATCTCGCGCACTGTCGAGACGAGCTCACCTACGCTCACCGCCTTGTCATCCCCCTTCGCGCGCTCGCGAACGTCCACCGTACCGTCTTCGGCGACCTTTCGCCCGACGGTCACGCGCACCGGGCAGCCGATGAGATCGGCGTCCGCAAACTTCTCTCCCGCACGCGCGTCGCGGTCGTCCACCAGTACTTCGAGGCCGTCCGCGGAGAGCGCATCCGCTACCGACTGCGCGTGCTCTGCCATGCCGGGTATCACCACGACGTGGACGTCGTACGGCGCGACCGACGCGGGCCACCGGATGCCCTTGTCGTCATGGTGCTGCTCCACTATCGCCGCCATCGTGCGCGCAGGCCCGATGCCGTAGCTCCCCATGATGAGCGGCTTCTCTTGTCCGTCCTCGTCCACGAAGGTCGCGCCAAACCGCACCGAATAGAACGTGCCGAGCTTGAAGATGTGCCCGAGCTCGATCGCCGGCTCCTCCAGCAGCTTGCCGTCGCACAGCGGGCATGTATCCCCCGCGTTCGCCTGCCGGATGTCCACAAACTCCGGGTTGTAGTCCCGGCCTGCCTGAACGCCGCGCAGGTGCCACCCGTCACGATTCGCACCCGCGACGAACTGGCCCTCGCGTAGGGCCTCGTCGGCGACGACGTCGATGGTCACGCCGACGGGACCGAGGGACCCGCCGCCGGCGCCGAAGACCGCCCTGATCTCGTCGTCCGTCATCGGCCGGTACGCCTCGCCGAGCACCGTCACCAGCTTCTCCTCGCTCAGCCGGTCGTCGCCGCGGATCAGGGCCAGCACCGGCCGCTCGCCGACCATGACCGGCATCGCCTTGGACGTCGCCGCCGGGTCGATGCCGAGGAGGTCCGCCAGCGCCTCGATTGTCGCGACGCCAGGCGTCTCGATCTCTTCCGGCGGGTCCAGCGGATCGGGGAAATCAGGCGAACGCGGAATCCCGCGAGCCGCATCGTAATCTGCGTAGTAGTCACCGTTCTCGCAGCGGACGAGGATGTTCTCGCCGGATTCGGCCGGTGCCATGAAGCCCGAGGACTCCCGGCCGCCCATGATCCCCGACTCGGCCTCGACGTAGTACGCCTCGAGACCACAGCGCTCCCAGATGCGCTCGTACGCGCCCCGGTGCGCCTCGAAGCTCCTGTCGAGCCCGGCCTCGTCGCGGTCGAACGAGTACGAGTCCTTCATGATGAACTCGCGCACGCGCAACAGCCCACCGCGCGGCCGGGGTTCATCGCGTTCCTTGGTCGAGAAGTGGTACCAGAGCTGCGGCAGTTGCTTGTACGACTGCAGCTCGCGCGCGTGGAACGTCATCGTTTCCTCGTGCGAGAACGGGAGGACGTAGTCGCGCCCGGCCCGGTCCTTGAGCTTGAAGACGATCGGAATCCCGATGCGGCCGCTCGTCTCCCACAGCTCCGCCGGCGTCAGCACCGGCTCGAGCATCTCCTGCCCGCCGATCGCGTTGATCTCCTCGCGAATGATCTGCACCACGTTCTGGTGGACGCGCCAGCCGAGCGGCAGGAACGTCCACAGGCCCGCGCCGACCTGGCGGATGAACCCGCCCCGCACAAGCAGCTTGTGGCTCGCGGCCTCAGCGTCGGCCGGCGGCTCGCGCAGCGTCGGTAGGAACAGCTCTGAGGCCCGGGCGATCATGTTGTCCGCCCAGACTACTCGCCGAGCGGAATCAGCGAGGCCTCTGCCATCGCAAGCGCAGCGGGCTTTGCCATCTTCAGTCGTTTGGGTCGCTGCATCCCGTCGGCGATCCACTTGTCGATCTCGTGGAAAAGCTCGTCGATCAGAATGTCCGAACTGACCTTCTTCAGCACGCGGCCATGTGCGTAGACGAAACCCGTGTCGCGGCCGCCGGCGATGCCGAAGTCTGCATCCCCCGCCTCTCCGGGCCCATTGACCGCGCAGCCGAGCACGGCGACCTCGAAGTGCTGTGGGTACGCGCGGAGCCGTTCCTCGACGTTCTCCGCGAGCGTCTGCACGCCGACGTTGTCGCGGCCGCAGGACGGGCACGCGATCATGATCGGCCCGCGCTCACGGAGCCCGAGCGCCTTGAGAATCTCGAAGGCCACGCGCACTTCCTCGACCGGGTCGGCCGTCAGAGACACGCGCATCGTGTCGCCGATGCGGTCGACGAGGAGCGCACCCATGCCGACGGAGCTCTTGATCGATCCGGCGAACGGCGTCCCGGCTTCGGTGACGCCGAGGTGCAGCGGATACGGCACCTTCGAGGCGAGCAGGCGGTACGCCCGGATCATGGTGGGAACGTGGCTGGACTTCACGGAGATCTTGAAATCCCGGAACCCGAGGCTCTCGAGCAGCCGCACCTCCTCGAGCGCGGCCTCGACCAGGGCCTCGGCCTGGTCGCTCTGCGCCAGCTCGCTCAGGTGCTTCGGCAGCGAGCCCGAGTTCGCGCCGATACGCATCGGGATCCCCTTTGCCTGCGCGGCGCGCACGACCTGCGCGACCTTGTCGGAGCCGCCGATGTTGCCCGGGTTGATCCGGACCGCCGCGACGCCGGCGTCGATCGCCTTGAGGGCGAGGCTTGCGTTGAAGTGGATGTCCGCGATCACGGGGATCGGGGAGAAGCGCACGATACGGCCGAGCGCCCCCGCGTCCTCGTTCTTCGGGACGGCGACGCGGACGATCTCGCAGCCGGCCGAGGCGAGCGCGGCGATCTGAGCGGTGGTGGCCTCGACGTCGTGCGTCTTCGTCAGGGTCATCGACTGGACGACGACCGGGGCGCCGCCGCCGATCTGGACTCCGCCGACCGTGATGTGGCGCTCGGAAGCCATCTCGATGCCAGTGTATCGCCGCCCTTAACGGGTCTTGTGGCTCTGCGCCACCTAGCGGGGCTACCCCCCTCCGAGACGGTTGATGTCGTTCGAAAGGCCGATGAACATCAGCACCAGAAAGAGGGCGATGCCGATCGCCGAGACCCGTTCGTAGACCTCGCGTCCCACCGCCCGGCCGCGTAAGCCCTCGATGATCGAGAAGAGGATGTGGCCACCATCCAGAGGCAGGAGCGGGAGCAGATTCAAGATCGCTAGTGAGAGGCTGATCAGGCCGAGGATCAGCAGGAAGAGCGTGAAGGTCAGCGACGCCGCCTGACTCGACGTGTCGATGATGCCGACCGGGCTCGAGACCTCCTTCCTGCCGGAGCCCGTGATCAGGCGCGGTAAGAACGTGACCGTCGCCTTCGCAGCCGACCAGGTGAGCTGGATGCTGTGTCCGAGTGCGCCGAGCGGGCCGTACTGGACCTCCTTCCAGCCCGGCTCGAACCCGAGCGCCCACCGGTCGCCGATCTTCTTCGTCCGCACCGGGCCGAGCGTCACCGGCTTGCTGCCACGAAGGACGGTGAGCTCGATCGGCGCACCCTTCGACGCTCGGATGTATTGCGACACCGCCGTGAAGCTCGGGGTCGGCTTGCCTTCCACTGCGACGATCGTGTCGCCCGGACGGAGCCCGATCTGCGCAGCCGGTGTGTCTGCCTTCACGTTCTTCACGGTGCGGTCGGCGTCGCCCGGCACGCCGATGAGATAGGCAGTCGCGATGAGGAGGATCGCGACGAGGATGTTCATGCCCGGGCCCGCGAAGATGACGGCAATGCGCTTCGACGTGCTCTGACGCCAGTAGGCGTCGTCGCTGAGCCCGTCCTCCAGCTCCTCGGTTCCACGCCGCGCCGCTTTTCCCGCCGCCGGGCTGAGGTCTGCCTCCTCCACGGCCGCCGCGAGCTCCGGCATTGCCTCGCGCGCGGCGACCAGATCGCCGGCTTCGAGCCCGCGCTGGACGCGTGCCATCTTCGGGAAGAGGCTCGGATCCTCCTTGAGAGCGGGGCCCAGCTGCATGTCCAGATCGGACGCGGCCGGACGGTGCATGCCCGGAATCTTCACGTAGCCGCCGAGCGGGATTGCGCCGATTCCGTACTCGATGCCGTTGCGCACGACCTTGACGAGCGCCGGCGGAAAACCGAGATAGAACCGCCGCGGCCTCATCCCAACGGCCCGCGCGACGAAGAAGTGGCCTGCCTCGTGCAAGAGGATGAGCAGTGCCAGGCCGAAAATCGAGAGGAGGACGTTCATGCGACCTTCAATGCCCCTTCGGCGGACCGCCGCGCTGCCTCATCCGCGGCCACGAGCTCGTCGAGATCGCGTGCGGGCGCGCCGTCGGCTTCCGCCAGAGACTCTGCGACGACGTCGGCGATCGCGAGGAACGGCAACCGGCCGTCAAGGAACGCGGCGACCGCGACCTCGTTGGCTGCGTTGAACACCGCTGGATAGGTACCGCCCCGCTCTCCGGCGCTGCGCGCGTATGCGAGCAGCGGGAAGGTCTCGAGATCTGGCGGTTCGAACTCGAGCGTCAAGCCCGCCGTGACGTCGAGAGGCGGTAGCGGAGTGGCGCTTCGGTCCGGATAGGTGAGCGCGTACGAGATCGGCACGCGCATGTCCGGATAGCCCAGATGCGCAAGCGTTGCACCATCGCGAAACCGAACCAGCGCATGAACGATCGACGTCGGGTGCACGACGACGTCGATGTCGTTGTACGGCAGATCGAAGAGGAAGTGGGCCTCGATCAGCTCGAGCCCCTTGTTCGCGAGCGTGGCGGAGTCGATCGTGATCTTCGGGCCCATGTTCCACGTCGGGTGCGCGAGTGCTTCGCCCGGCGTGACGTCTTCGAGGTCCTGGCGCACTCTTCCGCGAAACGGCCCACCGGAGGCGGTGAGCACGAGGGAGTGGACCTGGTCTGCGGACCGGCCTTCGAGGCACTGGAACGCCCCCGAATGCTCGCTGTCGACGGGAACGAGACGCCCTCCTCCGCGCTGTTGCGCCTCGAGGGCAAGATCTCCGGCCGCGACGAGGCTCTCCTTGTTCGCGAGCGCGAGATCGACGCCGCGCTCGAGGGCCCACAACGTTGCCGGCAAACCGGCGAAGCCGACCACCGCGTTCAGCACGAGATCCGGTGCGGCACGTTCGAGCAGCTCCGTCAGGTCGCCGCCGACCTGCGTCAGCGGTGCGAGCCCGTCGATCGGCTGCGAGCCCGAGGAGGCGGCGAAGAGCTCCAGCTCGGGGTGGTCGTCGATGATCTCGAGCGCCTGGCGGCCGATCGAGCCGGTGGCGCCCAGGAGGGCGATTCTCTTCACCCCGGGAAGTGTAGGTTCGGGACCCCTAGGTCAAGCGGGGGTGCCTTCGGCTTGTACAGCCGGGGTTACGTCGAGTGACATGCGCTCAGGCTCGCTCATGTCCGTAGACGGTTCACTAGAAGATGCACCGAGCGCCATCCTCTCAATCCGTTCGGCCTGTTCGCGAAACACGGTGCCGGCCAGGTACAGGTAGGTCGGAGTCGTCGCGAACGACGAGTGGCCGGCCTTGGTCATGACCGCGATCTCACTGGCGCCTGATGCCGCATCGAGCGTGATCGCTGTGTGTCGGAGGTCGTGGTGCGGCCGCACCTTGTCCGTGATCCCCGCGGCTTTCAACGCCGCGGTGAAGTGTGGCCCCCACAGCCCCTTCGAGTAGGCGGTCCCGCGCTTCGGGTGGCAGAAGACAAGCTCACCATCGCCCTTGAACGCGGTCCGTTGGTAGTGGCCGTTCAGCTCCTCAGCCAACGACGACGGAATCGCGATCGACCGGATGCCGAACTCCGACTTCGAGTCGACAACACGGAGCACCCTCTCGACGAGCGACACGTCCCGCCATCGCAGCCGATGCAGTTCGCCTGCACGCAATCCAGTCAGGACGAGCATGAGGAACACGCTGCGCGCTTGGTCGTCGGTGAACGTCTTGGCGACACGCCGGATCTCGTCGGGCTTGATTGATCGTGCAGGGGAGCTGGCGCAACCGAAGACGGAGCATCCGAGGTTGATGATGATGTCCGGCGGACTGGATTCAGCGATAACCACTGTCCACGTCGCTCCGAGATCAGGAGTGGGCCCGGTCGCTCGGCAGCGATCTAACGTCGTCAGCCTCATGTTCCGCCACTTGCGCCGAGGAGACCACGGCTTCAGCCCGAAAACGGGATGGTCGGTCTATTCGCGGTTGAGGTCGCAGTTGGCGTCGCCGACCGTGACCCACACGGCGTCGTTCGTTGCTGCGATCCCGCAGGTGATCGCGTGATTCGGGCTGCCGACGGGAATCGTTCGAATGATGCGGCCGCTCCGTGGGTCGAGCTGAATGACGGAGGAGTTAAGCGGACTCGAGTTCGATGCGGCGGCAACCCAGATGGACCCGCCGCCGGCGGCGAGGGCCCAAAGCCCCCGACCATTGATCGGGATCCGCTTGACCCTCTGGAGTGTGTCGGGATCGAATTCGAGCAGTGCCTGTGGAGACCCCGGACCAATGCCACCGTTGGTGCCCCACGTAATTACCCAGACGCCACCCTCGCCGACCGAAATCGCTAACGCCCCCGACAGGTTGTCGTTCCCGAGGCGGACGGACTCCGGTCGCTGTGCCCCCGGCCGGATCACGTTCAACAGGCCCACGCCGGCGTAGCCGGTGGTCACCCACGCTGCGCTGTCGCCGAAGGCGATCGCCCCCGTATCCCCCTTTAGTTGCCACGAGCGGACGGGTTGACCGTGCGCCAGGCTGACCTGCGTAAGGCGGTTGTTGTCGCCGGGGGCCGTGTGGGGGCCGACAATCACCCACAAGTAGCCGCCGCCGAGCGCGAGCGAGCCCGCCCCCGGCCGCGGCAACCGAATGATCTGGGTGTGCGAGAAGTAGAGCGGCCCCGCCGAGGTTCCGCCGCTCCCGCGGGCGATTCGGGTGATGACCGAGGCCTCGCTGGAGACCCAGACGTTGCCATCGTGGTCGGCGGCGATGCCGTAAGGACGGATCGGGAAGCCACCCTTCTGATCCACGCTGTGCGTGCGCAGGTCGTAGCGAGAGACGGTGCGAGCGCCGAAGTTGACGGTCCAGATCGCGCTCGGGGTGACGGCGATCGGACCCGGCTCGACTCCGACCGGAGTCACCGAGACGATCTTGCCACTGCGGGGGTCGAGCCGGACGAGGCTGTTCGGGACAACGTGGGGCGTCGCGCCTGCCCGGGTGGAAAGGATCGCCGCCGAGGTAGCGGCTGCGAGGATGACGAGAGCGGCGAGGGCGAGCTGCCAGCGGCGAGGACGGAATCGCCGCGACGAGACGCCGTGAACAACCTCGGCTGTGGGAGTCGGGAGGGGCGTAGCCGGGGGCGGCGCCAGACCGTTCACTCCCGCTGTGCCCGCCGGCGCCTCGAGCGCGGGGTCGTGCCGCAGGATCCCTTGCTGGAGCCTTTGCAGTGACTCGCTGGGCTCGATTCCGAGCTCGTCCATCAGGTCGTGCCGGGCGTGCTGGTAGGCGTCGAGGGCGTCCGCCTGGCGGTCGGCGCGGTAGAGGGCGAGCATCTGCTGGGCGCGCAGCCGTTCCCGGAGCGGATGCTCGCGAACGAGCACATGCAGCTCGCCGAGCACTTGCTCGTGACGACCCTGGGCGAGATCGCAATCGATCCGGTCCATGAACACCGTCAGTCGCAGCTCGTCGAGCTGCGCCACCTCGTCCCGTCCAAACGACTCGAGAGCGAGCCCGGCCAGCGTGGGACCGCGCCAGAACGCGAGCGCCTCCTGCAGCAGTCGTGAGGCCGTCTCGGACTCGCCGTCGGCCATACGCGCGCGGGCCCTCGCGACGAGACTGCGCATGCGGTCTGCGTCAAGGAGATCGGGGTCGACGACCAGCCGGTAGCCGCCGTCGGTCGTCGCGATCGGGTCGTGACCGTTGCGCGCGAGCGTCCTACGGAGCTTCGAGATGTAGACGTTGACGGCCTTTCTCGCCGTCGCCGGCGGCGAGACACCCCAGAGCTCGTCGATCAGGCGCTCTCGCGACACGAACTCGTTGGCGTGCAAGAGCAGGACGGCCAGAACGAGTCGCTCCTTCAGCCTCCCGAGGGCAAGCGGGCGGCCGTCCTCGATCACCTCTAGGGGCCCGAGAATCCGAAAGTCCACAGGCGCGTTTTACCGCGTCCCAAGCCGCAATGGAAGCGATCGCAGGTGGTCCAGCTACCAGGGTCTTGTCCGATTGCGGTCGCGCCTTTACCCCGATCGGACACGCTCGGGGCGATGGCTCGCTCGCCCCACGCATCCCCAGCGGACACGGTCGCCTACCACGGCGAGGTGTGGACGGATGCCCGCGGCTACGCGACCGTCAGGCTGCCGGCCGGGGCCGGGCCGCTCGACCCGCCGCTCGAGTACGAGCTGCGCGACCTCGAGCCGCCGAGCAGCACCCGGATCACCGCTGAGCTCGAGAACGGCCGCTTCACGATCGCCACCGACCAGCCGCACGTGAAGGTCGCCTGGCGAATCAGCCACCGAAAAGAGGAGTCGAAATGAACAGAACAATCGTGCTGACGCTCGCCCTCGCTGTCGTCACAGCGGGCGTACTCGCCGCAGGCTCGAGCGGCGCCCGGCAAGACCAGCGCACGATCGGGCTCGTGCTCCCGGACCCCAATACTGGTGCGCCGCTCTCGACCCCGGTGAAGAGCGGGGGCAGCACGGCAGCGATCTCGGC